>ENA-OYYI01000049-OYYI01000049.1-human-gut-metagenome-genome-assembly--contig:-NODE-49-length-66775-cov-8.738100_pt1 | contig 66775 bp, 74 predicted proteins | sample MGYA00244063_ERZ653448 | MGnify/ENA primary metagenome ERZ653448 (study PRJEB26926, sample SAMN06165192) | human gut metagenome | biome: ENVO:00009003; feature: ENVO:2100002; material: ENVO:00002003...
CCTCCTCCTCTTCTGAATCTGAATAGTTTTCATATTCTACACCATCGACTGGGAATAGATTTGTTTCTATCTTCTCCAGTTGCTTTTTAGTAGTACCTATGGTATTTACTCCGGCTTTCCGTAAAAGTTTTCTACGAAGTTCATCGTCTTCTTCCAGAAGCTTTTGGAATTTCTCTTCTCCTCTTGCAAGAGTTTTCCCTTTCAATTTATACCCACCAGTAGTTTTTTCGATTACATCGGTATCTACCAATACATCTTCTAAAGCATAGCATCTGTCAAACCCGACTTCGTGGAATTTAGGGTTGAAATATACAGGGCATTTGCTGATTGTAGGTCGAGGAGGAGCAACTTTATTTTTAATAAGTCTGATAGTGACAAGTTTCCCAGCTTTCCTTTCTTTCCCATTTTGTTTAATGGTAACAGACCTTCCTGAATAGAAAGCAGCTCTGATTGAAGCGTAGAACTTAAGTGCTGCACCTCCTGTAGTTGTTGTGTTATCTTTTCCAAATCCGACATTTAAAGCAGTTCTTAATTGGTTAATATAAATCTGAGATACTCCCAGCTTGTAGAATAATTCACTTCTGATACGAAAGTATTTATAAAGAGCCTTTGCTCTACCTCCCATTTCTGCCTTACCATCAACCATCTTAGCATCAATATTATCAGTACAATCAGTAGCTGCAATAGAGTCGATTACTAAGAGTATCGGTTCATTGTGAGTTAATTGAGAACGTAAATAAATTGCTAAGTCTGCTACTACGTCTGCAATATATTCAATACGGGTATCATTAACAATAGTTACTCTTGCAGGGTCTACTCCATTGATTTCAGCCCATGAATTCATCCAGGATTGTTCAGCATCTACCCATATCACATGACCTCCAAGTTGTTGAGTAGCATAAGCAAAGTTATAAGCCACTAAAGATTTACCAGAGGATTCCTCTCCAGCAATCTCAACGATTTTACCATAAGGAATACCCTTACCGAATAAGTAGTTCAAAGCAAAGAAAGTAGATGGTATATATAAATCGGTATCAGTTACTTCTGAAGCTAATTTAATCATACTCCCATATTTCTTTGCCATCTCATTTGCTGTTGGTACTTTTAAACCAACCTTAGATTTCTTTGCCATAATGTAATGTCTTTAAACTAAAGAAGGTGATAACAGAACGAATCTAATTACCACCTTCGAATGAAACCATATTACTAACCCTTAAATATCCGATTTGTATTTTCTTTTCTTTTTCTTGGGTTCATCATCTTCCATATAATGGTCTTTGTGAACTCCCTTTTTCTTTTTCTTCTTGGATTTATCATCATCATCGTCATCCCCATGGTCTTCATTTAGATACTGTGAAAGTAAATCTTCCAACTCATCATAAGATTTGATTTGAGAACGAACTATTCCCTCAAGATCAATTGTACCTTGGTATTTCTTATCCAACTTGGTTGGTTTGCAAGCACGGGCAGAATAGGTAGTGTCTAGTTTACCAGACCCTGAACGTATTATCTTAATATCATAACCAGTTTTTGGGTCGGTCATATCACCTGCCTCATCTTCATCAAGGTATAGGTCAATGATATCCTGGTATACTGAGCGAGGAACTAAAACTCCCTTATCTTTGCCTTCATAATCTACCTTACTACCCTTTTCATCTGAATAGATTATACCACCAATAACATATCTTCTTCTTGGTACCAGGTTCTTGGCAAGTTCCTTGTCATCTTCATCCTTAGAGTTTTTCAATTCTTGATACTTCTCCATAAATGGGCAAGGTTCATCAAAAGTAGCCGGAGATATAACTCCTCCCAAATTGCCTCCCAGGTAGAATTGAATAATTTCGATACCCAATTCTTGGTCATCACCAGGAGACTTAATTCTCATTCTCAGAGTTCCTTCTTTTGGATATACTAACCCACTACCATTTCCCTTAGATTCTAGCTGTTTCTTTCTAGCTATCATCTTTTCTTTTGTAGAAAGTCCCTCTGATGAAACTTTCTTTTTCTTCTTATCTTTTATCATAATGATTAATTTTGATTGTTCGGTTCTGAATAGACTACCTCATTCATACTCAATACGGTAAGAACGTTTTTCTCTAAGATCTTTTGAAGAGCAGGAGATAATTTATCTGTTTCGAATTCAAGTTCTTTACCCGCATACAAACCATAGGTAACTATCCTACCTATGCCCACCAATTCCCGATAGGTTTTATATTCTTCTGTAATCTCCCCACTCTTTACTACAACTCCTTTACGAGGAACTCCCTCTTTTACTTGTTCAGGGATAATCAAACCCGATTTAGTTTGGTTTACCTCCTTTGGAGATAAAATAAGTACCCGGTTTTCTGTAGGGCATCCAGGTAATTCTTGATTAAATTTCTCAGCCACAAGAGGTGAGATAAATGTCATTGAATAATTCATATTCTAATACTGTTTTTAAAAGTTAGTAATTATTTATAGTTCAATGGGTTAACCCTTTCTTAGATTCGCATTAATAGTTCTTAATATATTCTCCCGACTCTCATAAGCTTTACATATAGCTATGAACTTATTTGCTTTTTCTACAGCTTTTAAGTATCTCTCATAAATGGAAGAATACTTCTTGTTAAGATTTGCCTTATGAGAAACATATTCGTTATTCCACCTTTCATTGGCATCCTTATAATATACCCAAGCATTGGAATAGGCTTCATCCTTTTCCCTTGCTAGTAAATCTCTTTCCTTTATATACTTATCTCTAAGAGAACAAAGAATATAATAACTAGAAGGAGATTCTCGTAGCTGAGAATTAATGATATTCTCATTGATAGACAATTCTTTTTGAATATCGATTTCTAGGGTCCTACCCTCAAATTTAACCTTTAGTTTTTTTAGCTCCGTCTTCATAAACTTCTAATAGGTTTTTAAAGTCTTCCTTACTAAATTCGCCTTTACTTATAGCATTAGATACTTGAGCAAAAGCCATTTGATAAGCTAAACTCATACCAGGCAATCTAAGAAGAGATTTATAGGGACTAATCTTATCTACTAAAGCTCTTAATCGTAAGTCGCATAAGTTATCAGTTCCCCCTCTATCTAATAATACTAAGAAAGCTGCCCAATAAATATGAGTAGCATCTTCATAAGCAAGTTTCCCATCCTCATCAGTGGCCATTACTTTAAAAGCCATATCCTCTAATGTAGTAAGGTTAGTCTGTAATTGATGTAATTGGGTCTTTACTCTATTGAATAACATCTTTTCTTGTCCACTTACCTTTAAATTCGTAGCATCTAGGTATTTAAACAGATTCTCAATAGAATAACCCAAACATCCTGCAATCATATAGGTAAGGGCAGTTAATTTACTCGCATTTTGATATTCCTCATTTGTTGCCATGGTTTCATAAATTTATTTATTTATGTGGACATAGTATCCTCTTTCTTCACTTCTGTAGGTGATTTTGGATTTCCTTTATGATTTATCTTAAATTTACAGCTTGGGCATTCTACTACTCGTATAATCTCATAATCCGTAGGAGATTCTAAAAATTCACTACGTATTTCACAAGCATCGTATTCAAATTCGCAATCACATACTGGGCATTTAGCTCGCCATATCGTGGGTCCGTTCAAAATCTTTTTCATTTTCTTAGTTTTATGTTATTATACCGTAATATTTTATACAATACACCAACTGAGATACCAAATTCTTCTAGTATATCCTTTCTTGGTATACCTTCTATGTACCTAGAAATTAATAATTCTACATTTACCTTACGTTCTCGTTCTTTGCCAACAAAATAGAACCTTTTATCTTCTATACATTGACCCATGTTCATCTTAGCAGTTCCCCAATATAGATTACTTACTCTATTATTTTCAGGGTCATTATCTTTATGGCATACTTGAGGATAATGGTTTGGGTTAGGTATATAAGTGGAAGCCACTAACCTATGTCTATAGAAATTCTTCCGTTTACCATCATCTCCTACTAAAGAGTTAGATAAATAACCATTATCTTTCATAGCAGGTTTTACCAATCTCCAATTACCAGTAAATTTCGAATATAACTTCCCAGTACGGGATATGTAGTAATTACTAAATCCTGGTATATTACCCTTTTCTCGATTCTTCATATTCTCGTTGATATTTATGGATTTCCTTTTTATATAGTTCCATAAATACCTCGGGGGAAGCTGCACTAAAATTACCAATCTTATGGGTTTTAAACTTATGATATTCTTCCATGTACTCTTCTACTGAAAAGTCTGGTTTTAACATTCTAGTATAATCATAGCCTGGCATAAACGGTAATTCTTCTGCCATAGACCTACCTATTGTAAAATCCATTGATAGAGTTACATCATCAACTTGGAAACCAAAGTATTTCTTAGTACTTGGGTTACGTAGTATATTCCAAATTGTATATACTGTCCATGTATTTATATCCTTAGGTTTAGAATACATATATACAGCATCATGAACTGTACAAGCTTCTTTCATCATTGGCAATTTCCCTTGTCTCATTAACCAGTATACCAGAATTGCTCCAAAGTTTGTCATATTTGCTGCAGCACCTTGACAAGGGAAATTCAAACCTAATCTGATAGCATAAGCAACTTCTTGTTTATCATTAGAATATATCTGAGGTAATCTTCTCTTAGTTCCGAATAATTGGGTGTAATACCCATTCTTACGTAAGAACTTCTCTTGTTTCTCTTTGAACTTAAGTATCTTTGGGTGTTTCTTAAAGAATTCATCCATTTCCTTACGAGCTTCTTCTTTCGAAACTATAATACCAGCTTTTGGGTCAGATAATTTAACTGCTAGAAGAGCATCCCCAATACCATAGATAAGTCCAAAAGCAATTTGTTTAGCTTGCTTTCTCCTTACCTTCCATAACTTATGGTCTGGATGTGATTCATCTTCATATATTTTAGAAGCTTCCTCAATTGGTACCCCATATTTTGCTGCTGCTATACCAAGGTGAGGGTCTACCCCTTTTGCAAATGCTTCAAGATAGGTTTCATCCCCTGATAAGTGAGCCATCATTCTTAATTCTGCTTGGGAGTAGTCGAATGCCATATATAAATACCCGGGAGGAGCAACTAATTGTTTCTTGATATTGGGGTCTACAGATGTCTTTGGTATCTGCTGCATGTTTGGGTCTGCCGAACTAAATCTATTAGAATCTGTACCGTGTATATTATACCTACCATGTAATCGGGAATCATCTTGTACTTTTTCCCACCATCCATAAATATAGGTCTTATACATTTTCTCTAACCCTCGTAATTCAAGAAGCTTATCAAGAAATATTGCCTTTGGTGAATCTTGCTTTTTAATTGTTAGCCTAAGATTAGTAAGAGTTTCTTCATCAGTACTTGGTTTACCAGATTCATTATCCTTAATTACATCGAAATGAAAACCATCTTCTGAATACATCAATGCAGGTAAATCAACTGGGCTACCAAGATTAATAGGTCTTATAAGTTCTTGCTCTTTCTTGGTAGTGAATATACCTGCACGAATATTTGATATTTTTTGTTCCCTTGAATCAATCTTACGTTTGTCTTTTGGGTCATTATAATCTAACTCTTCAAGTTCAGCCTCAATAGATTCAATATATTTTTCTATTTTACCTTGATTATATTTTTTGGTAAACTTCTTTACCCTTGGTAAATCATAAATTGCTTGTCTAGCAGCATCTATCTTTGGTTTATATTCCTCAAGCAATTTCTGATTAAATTCTGTATCAAGGTATAATCCCTCTTTCTCCACCGAAGTTAATACCCGGGAATTACACATAAATAAATTACGGAATACAGAATACATCTTCAAGTCAATTAACTTCTTCTCAAAGAATATCATTAATCGTAATGTAAAGTCTGTATCTTGACAACCATATTTGCATAATGGGTCTAATTCTTTTTTATCCCAAGGTATCTTATCAAATTTATCTTGCTTTTCATAATCACCATATTCGGGTAGATACCTTCTAACCATATCCTTTAACCCGTGAGGTTTTTCTTCATTGAGAACATATTTTGCAAGCATACCATCTAAGCATGTACCTCTATAATAGATATGATACTTTTGATTAATCTGGTCATCAAATTTCCAGTTCCATGCAACTTTTACAATATCATAATTCTCAATAATCTCTTCCCCAAATTTCCTTAACATCTTCTTCCAGTTCCATCCGGGAGAAGTATATTCTTTAGTTTGGAAATGGTCTAATGGAATAGAAGCACCAAATCCTGGCATCCAAGATACAGAGAGAATTGTTGGCTTGAAACTCTTATTATATATGGGTGAACCATCAGTTTCGTAGTCACAGCAAGCATAACCAGTTGCTTTACAACAGGCAATGAGTTTCTTTAACTCTCTTTTGTTTCTTATTATGTGATATCTTGTTTCCATTATCTAATTCCTTTCAATACCTGATGAATAAAGTACCTAGAATATCCATACTTAAGAGATATTTTCTTTATACTAAGACCCTTTTCTTTATGGTCTATCATTATTAAATTCCTTTCTTTATCAGAAAAAGTATGTATATAATTAGAACCCCTAAAACCTAACTCATAGTTATGTTTCAAATTTTCTGACCTTGGAACTGCTCTTAGATTAGATACTCGATTATCAGTTTTTATACCATTTATATGGTCAATATCATACCCATTTGGTATATTACCAATCCAAGCTTCATATACTAACCTATGTATATAAAACCTCTTTCTAAACAAAGTACATTGTAAATACCCATTAGAAGTTAATGATACCAACCTCTTTCTCCAAGTATTAGAAATCACAGTAGTAGTACCTTTCCTACCATGGCCTTTCCCTTTAACTCCTACCCTTTTAAGAGAAGTAAAAAGGGTACCCCTTTTAGATATATAATATCCAGGGTACCCTTTTATATTTGAATATTTAGTATTCATCTTTCAAATCCTCTAAATTACAAGATAAGAAATGCCAATCTTTTTTGTATATATGCAATGAATCTATGGTATGATATAGATAACCAGGCTTTACACCTACTTCTTGAGCTACGTATTCCATTAATCTCCAAGCTAAATAAATATCATTACCGAAATGTTGGGCAAAATCCGAACTTCTTTGGTGATAGCAAATATGTAATACCTTCTCCCCCTTACCATTCTGACGAATAAGAAAATCATAATACATAGAGCAAGGAATACGTTGTCTACCACCATAGTATAAGGTATCACCATGATCAAATATTGGTATAATTGCTTTTCTTGTATCTGGGTCTCTCTTTAAAAGACGAACTAAATCTTTTATTAATACTTCACCCATTCTCTCATTGTATGTGTAATCGAACATACCATTTTCATCAAGGAATTGTTCCCATAAATCTTTTCTTAATTTCCAAGCTTCTCCTGGATTTATATCATTAGGGGATATTCTTTCTTGGAACTCTGCATCTGCCCATTCTCTTGAATGAGAGAATACGAATAACCATACCGGGTCTCCCAATGAAGTTAAGCAATATTGTTGGCAAATGAGTTCTTTAGTAATAAAATTCTCATTACCTTCAATGACTTTATTTTGATAGGTCTTTGGTTTTACAAGTTGACCATAACTGTTGAGTTCTCTACCCATTTCGGACATTAACTCAAAACTGTTAGAATATATCCTCATATTATTGTATAACATTGTAGAATTAACCCAGGTCATATGCCAGTAGCGAAATACAAAATTATCAAAATCCTCTACCTCTTTCATTAACAAGGGTATATCTGGTTCTGCACCGTTCTTTTTAATCTCTAAAAAACTTGGTAATAAAATTTGTTTACTAATCCTATCCGCTTCTGATTTAAAAATTCCCTAGCTTCCATTGTTGTTCTTTTGTTTTAAAAGTTTCTTCTTATAGGCTTTACGTTGAGAGTAAGAAATTACATTCTCGGGATATTCAATATCTTCGTATTCAAGAAGTAATTCTTTTGCTTTCATTGATTTATATGTTTCTTCATATAAATCTGGTCTGAGCACTTTAAAACTTCTAAAGAATACCTTGAATGAAGAGAATTCCTTCTCTGTACCCTTTTGGAATTTCTTCCATATCTCTTTTATTCTCTTATTCCAAGCATTCTCTTCTGCCCCCTTAAGTACCTTCTTCAATGGCTTATGGGTATGATACATTAGAAGTGTCTCCACATTTCCGTACATTTGAGTCGCGAATAGGCTGATTTGTACTGACTGATCCGGACCATATACGTACTCTGACATTCGTTGAATTAATAGGAAATCGAATATTAACCTCTTGGTAATCTCCGAAGCCCGAACTACCATTGTAATAACTGGGATGTCCTCCCCGAATCGTTTTGAAAAAGTCGCTGCTATTAGACATTGCTTTCCGTTATCATGATGATTGTTAAACATATAGGTTATATTGTAATTCTGATTGTACTTATTTCTCAGTACTCTCAGTTTACTACGCAACAAGTCAAGCTTATTAAAGTCTATGTAGTTATTCAATAAGCTAGTCCACTTAGTCTCTTTGTAATTGAAACATCTTCCATAGTCAAATTCTGGGTCTACCCAGGCCTTGCGTATCTTTATGAATACATTATACACTACTGCTACCCCACTATTGGCAATAGCCCCCTTTGCAAATAAAGCAGGCTCTAATCTTAGGAATCCCTCATTGAGTTTTTCCCATGCTTCTTGTGAGGTAGCAAATTCTAACGAATGGAGGGACTCCTCCGGATTAAGTTGAAGTCCCTCTAATTTATGGTTCCATCCTGACATGTTAATAATTAGTTTGTTGCCTCCATCTATTGAGACGCTGTTTTTTAAAGAATAAACTGAATAACCCTTGGTCTGTGAACCCATTCAATGCAAGGAATCCCATATATAGGTAGAAAGCTTTTACCAGTGATTCCTGGAAGTCTATCTCTTTAGTCATTACTTGGGTTTGTTTCCAAGGTCTAGACTTAAGGAAATTCCTTGCCTTGTTCAATTCATATATCACTTCCCATAAGTATAACTTCTCTGCCTCATGTGATAATTCATTCATCTTATGAAAACCAGGAATGTAAGAGATGATTTGTTCCCATTTACCATCTTCATCAAAAAAATCCTCTTCACAAATAATATCGAATTTCAATAAATTCTGGTAGTCGGAATATTTTACCACTAACTCTTTAACACCCATAGCCATCACATCAAATAAGTTCTTTGCCTTATTATAGCTAAGAATATCTTCAGGAAGTATATTTGAATATACTAGAAGAGTAAAGAAAAAGCCTAAAGCATCTGCTTGTTCTTCATTTGCATTAGCAAGAGAATTCAATATCAATTGACATTCATTTTCATTGAACATCTTGATATTCCAACCATTCTTCTGACATAATTCAAATACTTCTTCGGTAGATTCAAAACCCTCGGTAAGTTCTTCAATTACCCTACCTATAAAGTCCTTAAGTATTACCTGGTTCTTTGCATTATTGATATCAAATGGGTAATCAGGTAACTGTTCTATTTGCCTATATCCCTGCAATTGTTCTAACCCCAATTCATACATCTTTAATAGTACCCCATTAGTTTCTACTTTAGGTACTGGTTCACTTATATTTCTTATATCCAAAATGTTAACTTTTATAATGTTTACCATTAAGATAATTACCAACAGTAGCATTACTAACCTTCAACCTTTTAGCTATGTACTTGTTAGTATTACCTTTTAATTTCAATCTCTCTAATCTTCGAATACTACGTACTGTTAATGAAGTATGAGGAGCAAATAGACCTCTTCTACTTACTCCATACATAGGATTATTTATACCTTTTAATTTCAACCTACCCTTATTAATGGCATCATATACATTATCTTTTTGAGTACCCCATTTAAGGTTCTCTAAACGATTATTCAAAGGGTTGTCATCTAAGTGCATTACTACTGGTAAATTATTCTGATTAGGTATATAGGCTTCTGCTACTAATCTATGTATTTTTACATTCTTAGATACCTTATTATTTCTAAGTTTAGTACGTTCGTATCCTTTATGGAAGAAAGTCTTTACGGGATGTCCCTTATTATAATAAAGCTTACCCTCCCGAGTAATATGATATCCTGGGAATCCTAATATATTATCTTCCACTATTTTATGTTTTGAGATGAACCAAATCCCTTATCTCCTCTACTTCCCCACATTTGAGACTCAGTATAGAATTCTTCTTGTTGAATCTCTTCTGGCTCTGTGATGTAGATGGGAACATGTATGAACTGTACAAGCTTCTTGCCACATTCGATAACTTGAGCCTTATTAGAAGCATTATATACTCCGATATGTATCTCTCCTACATAGGGAGAATCTACTATCTCAGCTGTAAAGAGTAAACCTTGCTTAGTGGCTATACCTGACTTATTAGCAGCCATTAACATAGAGGCAGGTGGTTCAAGCAATCCCATGATACCAGAGGGGATAAGTATACGATGTCCAGGTTTTAAAGCTATATGCCTTACAAAGGCTTCACCAAAAGGAACATCTAAATCATAACCTTCGGAGTCGAATTCATTTTTAGAATGAATATGCTCTGGGTATAAATCAGTTGGTACATAAAAATCTAACCCAGCATCATTGGGGTTTGCTCTGTTTGGAGATATTACCTCCCTTACTTTGATAAATCTGAATTTGTTCATAATATATTACATTTATGTAAAAGTTGTCCAAAGGTTAATTTCTCAGGTCTGGAAACATGTACTCCCAATGAATTACACATTCTTAATGCATCAGTAGAACCTTCCATACACAAACTAGCAAGTATATCGCTTTGCTTTACTAAATAATTGGGGTTGTTAAAGTATACTTTAAACATAGCCCATATCATGTCAATTTTTCTCATTGCATTCTTTATAAAGTTCTCTAATACGTTTTCTTGGTACTTCGAATTTCTCAACTGTCTTTGAGATAACCTCTTTTCTGTCTTTCCCTTTCCGAATCAAGCCTCGGATGTATTTCTTGATACCAACGGTATCTTCAAGTACATCTAAATCCTTGTATTGATTCTTCTGTTCAAGTTCTTTCCTGGTGATGTTCAAGTTCTGTGACATCTTGAATGCACATAATTCTGAGTCTCCGCATAGCTTACACTCTTTAGTTGATAGGTCATACCCAATACCGAAGCAAGGGTCTCCATTAGTTCCCAGAGTACTAACATCTATGGGAGTAAGGATATCTTGCTTCGATAAGTCAGGAAGTTGTTTCTTTTTCTTAGCCATTATATATCTTTTTTACGTTTATAATAAATGTATATCTCACTGTTATCTTCTATGGGAACATAGGAATAACCCATGTTATTAATAAATAGTTCCCTGAGTTTATATAATTCTTGGTATGAATTTCTATCATGACTCTCTTGACATACTTTGACTACCATACCATTACTCCAGTACAGATAGAAATAATGAGTAAAGCATTCGGGAGTATTTTGAGAAGTTTCCAAGTTTGATATCCATATCAAATCTCTACAGTTGAATACATGTTTAGGGTTGGGGAGGTACCCAACAATGAGAGACTTAAACCATTCTTTAATCTTCCTCATCACAAGTATAATTAATGTGTTTACAATTAGGACAGACCCATTCTTTGAAATGCCATCCTTTGATTTCTAAATCCTCTTTATGAAAACGTTTCTTACATGAATGGCATTGATAGCCATCCTTAGAAAGTATGAAGTCTAAAGCGAGTATTATTATCATAATAACAACCGCTGTAATTAAAATATATTTCCCCATCACTGAAAGCCTTTGATTTTCTTTTTAGTGTTATTGGGTTTCCTTAAGAGTACCCAGCAATAAATACCGGATGCAGAGATTTGGATTATCTTCCAACCTTCTGATAAGAGAGTAGTTAGTTTAGTATCATCTTCATCTCTGATACATATTAGTTTATCATTATTCATAATGCCTATATGCTTATTGATTGTAATCTTCTTTTCCTCCTACGGAGAAAAAGTAAATACTCATAGTACTTCTAGTTAACTCTTAATAAGGCTATGGTTAGGATGTTTCTTCCATAGCTTATCTAACAGTATTACTTTCAATTCTTGTCTCTGATAATATTGCTTCCGATGTTTACCGTGCCTATCTAAATAATTCCCAGGATAATGAAGGTCATCAAGGTATACCTTATTTTTAGATTCATCGGTTCTTACCAAACGACCAAGGAATTGAATGGATTTTTCCTGACTATCCATGCTTGCTGCATTAAGTAAATACCTAAGCTTAGGAAAGTTTTTACCTCGAGCAATGATTGTAGTTGATACCAGGATATCTATTTTGCCTTCCCTAAAATCCCTCATTATTTGTTGTCTTAACTTAGAGGGAGTATTAACATGCACGTAGGCAATATTATAGGCATCGCCCAGTTTCTTTTTAAAGAACTTATATAGATTTTCACAATGTGCAATATGCTTGCATACTACAAGAGCAGGATATCTACCTTGATTAATATTCCATCGTAATCGATTATAAGCCATGGTCCACGCGGTATTATTTTCGGTAATAGAATCATCATATATCTCCTTATAGGATATACAATCAGATTCCCAATTACCATACCAAGGTTTACCGGGTACCATCTTTACGATAGTTTTAGTTGAGTAACCCTTCTTGATGGAATCCTTAAGTTTAAACTCAGCAATCACTTTACCAAAGAAACATTCTAAGTTCATATTCTTGACCTTATCCTTAGCAAGTTTACTCATATAAATGGTACCGGATAATCCTATACGAATTCGGGTATTAAACAATCTAGTGATTACATTCTGATATTGCTTACTACCTCCCTGGTCAGCCTCATCCACAAGTACCATATCTATTTGAGATAATTCCTTTTGATAGAACCTCATATTCCTTGAGATGGATTGAACCATACCTATAGTAAAGTTACTCCAGTTTAAAACCTTGCCTTGAACAAAAGTGATATCTTCTCCCGGAAGATATTGCTTAAATTCTTCTCTAGCTTGATTTAACCAATCTGAGTCATTAGTTATTAGCAAAGTCTTTAACTGCTTCTTATAGGTTAAATATAAAGACGACATGATAAGAGTTTTACCGGCATTAACCGTGTAATCTAATACACCAATATGGAAAGGGGTATTCCCTATCTTATTATTGATAACTGCCTTAACAGCTTTCTCTTGCTCTGGTCTTAATTTATATTTGCCTATATTCGTAACTACTTTACTGACTTTAGGTAAGGGTTGTCTCATATCTACAACTTTAGGTTTAATCCCCATCTCAATACACATATCGTATACCTTAGGAAGTAAACCTATTTTAAATTGCCCAGTCTTGGTAATGTAGTGAATTTTACCATCCCAATTCTGCATACCTCTTTGCCTTGTACGTAAGTAGAAAGCATTCGGATGTCGAATGGCAAACTCATTATAAAGTTTCTGTGCGAACTTAAGAGGTAAGTCAAGTTCGCACATATTCCCATTCTGAATAATTATCTTACTCATTTGATAATTACCGTTACACCCTTAGTGGCTTTATCCATGCCCATTGCTTCCTTAAGAAGTTTGATATGATGTTCCTCATCGGCAATCAATTTCTCAAGGAAATAATTCACATCATCGTAATCTGGACGTTCCTCGTATTGAGCAATTGCTCTTTGGATTTTCTTGTAGTGACCAATAGTTTCTATCTCGGAATTCAAAGCAATCTTTAAAGCTTGTTCCCAAGTAGAACCAATCTCAATCGTAGGATTAATATTCATGGTAGAGTAATCCTCATAGGGATCTGCCTTTTGTAAAAAGTCCGATATCTTATCAAGGTGTCTCATCTCTACCAAACCAATACCCAACATCAATTCTGATACCTCCTCGAATCTAGAAGACTGTTGGGTATACATAATAATTGCACTTAGTTCTGAGAACTTGGCATTCTTCCAAATCACATAGAACATATTAATTATCTCATCAGGCCAAGGGTCGATATCCTTAAAATCTGGATAAGTTACCGATTGGTCTGAATACTTGAGGACATCTATAAAAGCATTAGCTGCATCCTCTACTTTGTTTCCGAAAAATTGTAAACCTTTCATATCATTTTCTTATTTTATCCCAAAGACTCCCCTCTACTTGAGGCTCGTCTAAGGTTCGTTTATCTTTATTTTTATATAAGTATTTATTATATCTTTCGATAGCCTTATCATTATACATCTGACTTGGTTCTGGTAATCCATTACACCAAGCAAGAGCTTCGAACTGGGCATCCAAAAATTGAAATACATTCCAATCCTTTTCATCCATTAGATTATGAATCCTAAGAAAGTGAACATATTTCTCTGGCTGATGTTCATAAGATTCATAAATACCAGTAACACTAGCAACTCTTTTTATGAATTCATCATGGATGTCTTTGGTAAAGCCTGGGTCCTTATCCCCCTTGAGTTCTAATTCGGCCTCTACCTGATTAGTAATGTTCTCCTGCATGGATAATAACCTTTGCATAACATTACGATAATCAGTCATTCTCTTTAACCCAGTCTCAATGTATTTAATAAAACCTTCCCGGGTATCAAATTTAAAATCTTCACAAAAGGTATTACATACTTCTGCAAGCTTTTTACAATTTGCCCATTCTCGGGAATTACTCTCATTTATTTTACGAACTCCCCTATGCTTTAACTTTATACGAGTTGCGTATAAAATATCAGCAACAAGGGCAGCATCTCCCTTGGATGCTAGTAAAATGTTAGAAACTTTCTTAGTATTCTTATTGTTAGAAACTAAGACTGCTCTATGATTTATTGCCTCCTTTCGAGCAATAACAAAAAAAGCCTCAACTGGGAAATTATCTACCTCTAAGGTATTTAATATTTCCTCAAATTGAGACTTAGTTATATGAATAGATGGTTCACGCATAAATATATTATTTTATAATATAATAGGAACTCCCTATTTCAATGAGTTTCTGATTGATATCAATTCTTGATAACTTTGGTACCTGGTAGCATATACTAACTTAAGTGTCTGACTTCTCCCTAAATCATTTACGTCTTTTGCGTCTGGTAAAAACACCACCTTGACTTTTTTATATGCAACAAGCTTGAGAGCCAAGTTGATGGCATATTCTTTTGCGTCTGGGTCCAACAATATAATAAATCTTTCGCATTGGGATTTAAGTAACTCATTGACTTGGAATGCAGATATAGCTTTGCCCATTGTGGCAATTGCTCTATCCCCAATTGTGAGAGCATTAAGTGCCCCTTCGCAAATGAATACCGACCGATACATCTCCAACGCATCATGATTAAAGATGATAAATTGTTTTCCCAAACCGGTGATGTCTTTGTCTGGGTTATTATATCTGGGCCCTTTTCCGATAACATTTCGAGCATTGTAATACCTAAGTTGTCCTCGATAATAAAACGGGATGATAAGGTACCCATATGTCGTACCCATTGTTCCATATCCGATACCACATCTTGAAAACTTCTCGAGGTTAAAGCCGCGTTTCTTGATATATCCACGAATGCTTTTTGCAAGTTGGCTGTCTCCGAGCGAAATATTTCTAAATCCATCTGGGAGATATACGGGCTTACTTTCGGCAAGTTCGATTTTCTCTTCCTTAAATTGAAGTTCATCAAATTGCCCATTGTTCAAAAAATTAATTAGTTCATGGTACTCAGTAAATCCTTCTATGTCCATTATTAGTTGAGCAGGGGAAGGATGGGCATTACATCTAAAACAATTGGTTCTATACATAGAAAGGTTAACTCCCAACTTATGTTCTCTCCCACAATAGGGGCAAGTTGGTATACGCATCCAGCCATGTCGATATTCAAAAGCTCCAAGTCTTTTAATGAAATAAGTTTTGAGCTTAGACTTAAACTGATTTGTTATTTTCATAAACTTCTATTTAAGTAGTGACTAATACTAGCTTTACTTAGCTTATACTTTTCTCCCAATTCTTTATTGGAGTAACCCTTGGCTTTATCTCTAATTAACTCTCGTACCCTATCATGTCCTAATCTATATCTCTTTTTAGTTTCTTTAACGTATCTATGAATATGGGTTATATTGTATTTCTGTTTTAGTTCCTTTATAGTAACACCGTTTAAATAATCTTTATTAAGATTAAGTATATCCTTTCTAGATATGGGTACTTTACCTTGAGGTCTAAATCTATTATCCCTGATACACTGTTGTATATTTTCTTTCTGTGTACCCCAATAAAGATTAGTATGTATATTATTGCAAGGGTTATTATCTTTATGACATACATGAGGTTTACTCTCTGGGTTAGGTACCCAAGCTAAGGCTACTAATCTAGAAGCCTGAATCCTTTTATGTTTATTACTATCTCTTAATATATGATATATCCTACCCCGATTGAGGGTACCTTTTAATAACATCCATACTTTTCTTTTAGGGTAGTATCTATATAACCTACTTCTCTTAGAAATATAATAATCTGGCCACCCTACTATATTAGAGATTAACTTTCTTTTAGATATCACCTGATTTCTTCTCATACTTTTCTTTATTTGCAGAGGGATTATCTTTAGAACTCTTCATCATAGAATCTAATACTCCAGAATACACTTCATCATATTGTTTACGTTGTTCCCTTGTAAATTCCGTACATCTTTGCCTTTCGACATCGCATTTGAATAATGCTCTACCGGAAGGAAGACCATCCCTTTGTACTACTATCTCAGCTCGAAGAATATTATCTTTCTCTTCTTGCTTAGTAGAGTTAAGACCCATGATAACCTGGGCATTACGAACAATGGCAATTGAACCAGAGATATCATTCTCATCATACCGAGTAAGCCTATGCTTTTTACCTTCACGAGTAATGTGATGAGCAGTCCATATAATGTCTAAATGTAATTCCTCTGCCAGATTCTGAAGATCTACGTATACATTAGATATTCTTTCGAAATCTTCCCTATCACCAGCTATTGATGCAAGCTTACCAGCGTAGTCAACCATAAGAACTTTAATATCAATTCCTTGATTACGGAGTTGGATTATCTTTTCTCTTATATAAGTGGTATTAGTAATCATTGCTGGTACACGCTCAACCACTAATTCAACTCCAAACCTTGCAAGTTTCCTTAAATGCTTTGCCTCAAGTTTATCATACTCACCCGAGTATAATTCCTTCTTGGTTTTATTAATACTGGATTGAATAAAACGGTCCATGATTTGTTCTTGGCCATTTTCTGTATCAATATATAATACTGACTTCTTCATTCTGAGATAACCTCTTGCAAGGTTTACCATAAAGAAGGTTTTCTTTGCCTTGGGTTTATCTAGTATCACATTAACAGAATGTTCTGGATAACCTCCTGCATTAGTTAGTTCATTCAACTGCCTAAATGGGCAAGGTATAACTGAAGGTTCTGATTGTCTTCTAAACTGTCTCTCAGTAATACCCCGAATCATATATAAGGGTTCATCCTCTTTCTTAGGTTTACTTTTCTGAAGTACCTTTTCAATCTTCCTCGAATACTCTTCATATTGTTCGAAGTTATCCAAATCGAAGGAATCATTTAAGTTCTTCATCTCAACATAAGTAGAGAACTGATATATCTTTTCTTTTATGTAATCAGAATCCGATAGGGGTATATGATAGAGATTACTTATTAGTTTATTGATATTGGGTATATCATCTTTAGTTACCAAATCCACATAGGTTTTAGATTCTAGTAACTCTTTTAATACTTCCTTTAAGATATTCTCGGAGGGCATTCTGCCTTGCTTCTTAAAATATTTTGATATACCCTCGAAGATAAGGGAGTGTTCTATGAGAACCAGGTAATTGGATTTAATCCTTTTGAGTACTAATCCTCCTTCCTTATCTTTTAAAACAAACCTGAGTATCTCTAATTGGAAATGTACATCAAAGGTATACTTGATATTATTGGTACTTCTTCTCATATAACTTAATACAATTAGGATTCTTAATTACACTACTAATACAACCAACAGAAACATTAAATTTCTCGGCTAATTGCCTATAAGTAAAGCCTTTATTTTTGTAAAGATAGATAATCCGAATACGTCGATAATTGGTTAATTTAGAACGAGAATGATTCTCTAAACTTGTAGATGGCCCTAACATGCGACCATCCCTCGAAGCTTGAGACATGTTTTCCTTAACAGTTCCCCAATATAAATTCTCTACCCGATTATTAGTCCTATTGTTATCCTTATGACATACACAGGGTTTATTTTCGGGATTGGGGATATAGGTTAATGCTACCAACCTATGAACTAATACTTTCTTTTGAATATAGTGGCCATCTTCATATCGGCTTAAATTAACAAAGGGTCTACCAGTATTTTCATTAAACCTATTTATCCCTTTTCGACCTTTTAATCGGACATTCATCAGATACCATTTATCCCCTAAAACAAAAGAATATCTGACCATTTTATGTCTACTCCATACTTCACCTTCAGGAGTAACATGATACCCTGGCCAATCGGGTATGTTATCTACTAATTTGATGTTGTCTTTAAATTTCTTCATATCTATATTGCAATATTATATAAACTAATAGATCTTGATAGTACCGAGATAGTTCTAAGTATGTTGACATCTATCTAGAAACTACTAATCCACTACCTTAAGCTCCCGAATATTTAATATTATTATTTTATATAAGAAAAAATACTTATATTTGCATAACGAATATTTAAAAACATGGGAAAAAGTAAAGGAAATAACGGTTCAGAGCTTCATCGATTAAAACCTATGCAAGAATATGATGAAGCTACTTTCAACAGACTTTATAAAGTTTGTAAGCCAGTAATTAGAAACCTTACCAGACAGATTGATTATAAACGGTTTAATCTTACACCGGATATTATCCAATCTTATTTCTGGGATAAGATGTTATTTGTTTTCAACAAATACTATGGTGAATGTACTGAAGAACATCTTAAAGCAAGAATCCTTGCATCACTTAGTACATTCAAGAATAAGCTACTTCGTTCGGCATACGGAGAACAAGCAGAATATAATCAAAGTCTCTTTAAGCTTGATGATTTGTTTGATAATGACAAAGAATTAGAGGATGATAGTGAACAAGAGAAAGCTAAATCCGAAATGCTTGATATGATGTATAAGTATATGAAGGATAAACTTTCTCCCGATGCCTATCTTTTGTTTGAGGTATTAATTACTCCTCCCCCCTTTATCAAGGAAAGGCTTGAAAATAGTACTCGAATAACTAATATAATGATTATCGAATTTTTCGAAATGCCTAAGACTAATGAATCTATGAGATATATATCAGAACTTAGACAAGATATACAATATTGGGAAGACCGAGCTAAAGAAGAACTTAAGTATTAACACAAAAGAAAAGGGGCGTTTCCCAACGTCCCTCTCCCAATTAATTTTTACTACGCAAAACACGGATTGTAAACAAATGTTTACTCTTAAACAATACAAATAATACACATGAGTTTTAATACTACTAAATAACTAATAACAACTTTATGATGATATCTTTTGGATATATCGTAATGTAATAGTCGGTGGCAATTTTTCAATATCCAAAGTTTCTACCGAAGTTTCCTGTAAGAAAGATTCCCCTAATAGGTTCCAGCTTACTACGATAGCACCATCTTGAATACCCTTGGTAGGAGTTCCTCTACCGAAATCTCCATTCAATCCCGTCTCCCTATTAAAGAAAGATTGAGGACGAACGTTCTCCCAGTTATTGGCATCATCTTGTTTACCTTTAGATACACCAAGAGCATGCCTATGCTTAGGAAGGTCATCGCCTTTAATTGAGATTAGGAAGTTGCCTTTAGTTGGAGTATAGTAATCTCCGACATTCTGTAGCATTACTTCATCTCCAATCTGAACTCCTCCAGCTTGGTAACCAATAACTATTCTACCAGCTGCCTTAGTATATTCTGCCCAGCCCTCCGGTATTACATCGGTTTCCCAAAGGATGATAGAACCTATTGGTAAGTTAGCAGTACTCAGAGATTCAGAGAATTCTTTTCTGATAGCCTCAATTTGACTATCAATGTATTGCTTGATATTTAACTTAGTACCCGATTCATCTACTACTGGAAAGCCTGAATTTATCTGTTCTACTCTTTTCACTGATTCCCTCATCATACTCTGAGCAGCAGTAGTATAAGGGATTTCTTGAAACTTACCTTGATAGGGTACGATAGCAAAGTTCTCATTTCGTTTGGTCATTGCATCAGTACCCTTACCATATACTCCGATAAGAACAACGGAAGTTTTATTATTAGAGTAATAAGGGCAAGCACTCTCTACCATCTCTAGAAGATTGCTATAGGTCATATCGTAATTAGAATATACATCATTATTAATGATATCCGGTGTACGATTCTCTTCGGCAATCGGATAATAAATATCCAGAGACTTTTTGAACAATGTGTAGAAGCTTTCGGAAGATTCATTCCAATAAGCTACAAAATCTACGGGGTTATCTACAGGTTCGGAGATAGTAGTGTGTACTGCAAAGAGTAATACTTCTTCTGTTGAACCTTGGGTACCTTGGATGTTCTCAATAGTAATCGTTTGTTCATCGGATATAAATACATACCCATCTCTTGAAATACACCCAAAGTTCACGTCTGGCAATTCCCCATCTTCTGAAGCCTTTGCCATATACCTTGCCATAATCCTATCCTTGATTACATTGGCATACTTACTTCCAGCAACTCCCTGAGGAGATACCACTAACTTGTTACCATTTATGGTAGCTGAGCCAAATCCACAGAATGGTCCTAAACCAGAAGGAGCAGCAATTGCCTCTGCTGCTTCCTTTGATTTAATAATACCTTCATACTTAAAGTACGTCTTCATTGTCCTTATTATTTTTAAATTGATTCTTTTGTTCTGACATATCTTTAAATGCTTCACCTACATCCTTGAACTTTAAGGTTAACAATTTAAAGAGTATTCTCCATATACTATACCGTTTCTTAATACCATGTATTTCACAGATGTGTCCATATATACTATCTACTTCGAAACAGTAGCATATTACCATAACCGTTATTGATACCACTATTGGGTTCATCCCATAGGGTTCTCCAATAGCTTTACCAAGTACAGCACCAAGTAGAACATAGCAGATATAATCTACTATCTTGTTTAGAGTTCTTCTTCCAGCTCTAGATTTTCGAATTTCGATTTTCTGTAACCTACTTGCAGATAACCCAAACCATAAGTCTGATAGGATTAGAATTATTGCAAGGATTATCATCCATCTCAAATTATACAATATTTGTGTACACTCTCCCAATATACCCACAGTGAATGCCTTGAATAAAGACTGAGTTGTGGTTTCTGTTACTCTATCGATTGTTGAATTTATCATTGTTCTACTATTTGCCAAGATTGATTACTGTAAGTTGTAATGGTAAATGTTTTCTCTGAGAGGTCATCATGTTCCCATTCTAACTTTTGAGGACTAACGCTTAAGAGGTCTGCATCTACTACAGTGAACTTAGTTCTCTTTGAAGTATCTACGACAGATTCAAAGATATATTCACCAGCTTGTGCAGTTACAAATTCATAACCAGCACCACCTGCGTCATAAGTAGTTACTTTACCAACTTCCCTTATTCGACTATCGAAGTCAGGTTTATTAGAAGTACACTTGATTAAAGTAGATACTTGTTTAACATTCCCCTTTAGTTCTGCATAAGTAGGAGTACAAGAAATCTCGATGATTGTAGGATAATCTTCCAGTATTACTTGACATCTTAATGAAGAACCATCATCTGCCACAAAGGTATAAGTCCCAGCCTTGGTAAGAACAATTTCCTCATCAAGGTTATAGGTTTCCCCGTTCTCATCACAGGTAGCAGTACCACTTACATTGACCCCATTTTTCATTTCCTCAAGATGGAACTTACAAGCAGAATTCTCATCCAGTAATTGATATACTGCATAAGTATCATCTATCTGGTCTTCTGGTAATGCCCAGTTGGGTTCTTTCCAATGACTGTCTGTAGCATCCGAAGGTACTATCTTTAATTTATTCTGATATACTACTGGAGAATTATTAACTACCAAAGTAGTCTTAGCAGTAGGGTAAGCTACAGACTGGAAGGTATAAGTCCCTGCCCTATTTGCAGTATATACATATCCATTCTGAGCATCAAAGGTTTCTCCAGTTTTAATTACCCTTACTCTATAATCATCACCATTACCAGAGATACGTTGTATCTTTACGGTAGTCTTGGCAGAGCCATTGAATAATGTGACTGTTGGTGGGCTAACCGTAATTCTATATACTGCAGTCTTACCAGATACTACTTCGAATATACCTACACCTTCATCGGTTTCCCTTTTATCCAGTGTACATTTAAACTTATAAGTACCATAACTATTAGCAGTAAACTTATCACCGTTCTTAAACAACTTAGTATCACCAATTAGCCTACAATATAGTTCACCAGTAAATGATTCTGGGTAATTCGATTCGATGGTAAGAGTGGTAGTAGCATCCTTGATACTTTGCTTATCCCCAACTCTAAATTCAGAAGGTGTACATCTTACCTTATATGTAACCTCTTCTCGAGTTACGACAAAAGAAGTTTGCTTCACTGGGAACTCTACTACCTCGAATATATAGGTACCTGGTTCGGAAAACTCCCAAGTTGAACCAGAGACTTTCACTATATCCGTACCAGATAATCGTACATTACAAGTTTTCACTGTACCCTTATAAGATACACTTGCCCTTACTACTGTACTTACTTTTAGGTTAGTAGGAGTTATCTTTCCAGTAATTGGGCCGCAAGTAATAGAATATACTCGATTATAGGATTCTTGATTAACGGTGATTTGGGTTACCTTAGTAGGGTCTCCCACACTTCTAAAATAATAAGTACCTGCCCTGGGTATGTTAAAGATAGAACCACTTTCATGTTTGGTGTAACCCCAGTTTACGTTATCACTGGATATCTGGTACCTTAAGTCAGCATTTACCCAATCTGAAGTTACTGTTACCCTCACTGGTACTTCATATACTTCAGAAGTAATCAAATTGGGTTGGTCTGGATTTACTAACTCGGCTTTAATAGTATACCCATCATTTACGGTAAACCCATATTGAATATTGAAAGATACATGATAGGGTATGAACCTTTTAAAGAAAGCCTCTACAGCTTCTCTAAATTTTCTAAAAGCTGCCGAGTTCGAAGTATATCTATGACCTGTAAGTCTAAAGGTTACTGGTATACACTGAGAACAATCAAAAGTATTATCGTAAGTATACTTATCGTCATACTGATAGTATTGGTCAAAGTGTGGATTGCCTTTTACCCAACCATCATAGCTATCTGCTTTTGCAGGGTCTGTTACTACGCAGGTTAATCCATACAACCTCATCATTATCTCGAAGAACTCAGAGGTGCCTCTTATTTTAAAAAGAGATATCGAATACTTCAGGATGTTTCTTACTTGAGTACTGGTTAAAGTAAAGGGTCCCTCCTTTGGTATTATCCAAAGCTTAGATAACTCTTGGAGTTTATCATCGGAGTAGAACCCATTAAAGTACTCTGCCCATTTCTGTGCATCTATAGTGTTCCCATAAGCAAAGGGCATTTCTCCGAGGAATTGCCAAAGGAAATTGAGATACATATCCGGAGCCTTATCTATATCAATAATGTTCAAGATATTCTCAATATCCTTTGTAATGTAATCTTCAAAATGCTCTCCACAAATTTCTAGAAACCTCTCTAAGATGCCTTTGCCATTTACCTTATAGGTATCTTGAGCTTTATACTCGAATGGCAAAAAGTCGATTAGATTTTTGAGGTTTATCATTATACAATTTCTTTTACGGTTAAAGTCAATTGTGAAGCATTTTCGAATACTGGTAAATTAAAACCGGGGTCTTCATAGTCATGGTTAGGTTCTGATACCGTAATAGAATATCTGTAACCAGACTGATAATTATTGTTCTGAATATCCAAAGAGAAGTCAAAGCCATTAGCCTTATCTATTACCTGTATAGAATTACCTACAGTACCAGTAGCCATATACCCATTTGATACAGAACGTACAGTAAAAGTAGTTGATGAATTGAAGGTAATATAGTAAGTCATAGACCCTTTAGCCTTATTCAATTTAAACTGACCCAAGTTCAATTCTTTATTACCATAGATGGTAGTAGGCCAAGGTTTAATATAGAATTTAGTAAGGTGAAGGTAATCTACTGTTGATAAGTTATCTATTAAGGCATAGATATCTGATAACCTTACGCTTCCACCTATCTGAGCTTGCTCTGGAGAATAGGCATTGTATAATGCTGTAAGAATTTGAGTTTGTATCTCTGCAGTCTTATAAGACTTCTTACCGGTAACATCCATCTCTAGAATAATCTGAACCTTGCCTGCAGATTTAACCTTCAACCAAGTAGTCATAGGAGCCCTTTGGGATAATAAATTATATACCCTATTAATTAATTCAGAAGAAGCAACTGCTCCACCATCTGGGCTAATATATACGGTAAGCTTTCTACCGCATTCATAATCGGCTTTAGCTTTATTTACCCCATCAACTAACATAGCTAAACTTTCGAAATCCTCTTTGGTAATTGCTACTCCCAAAGTCTTTACACTCAAGGGTATATGTTCTTTGAGCATTGTAAAGTTTTCATAGTTTGAACCACCTCCAGCATCATAAGCATTACTTACAGTAGCATCCGTAATTGAGGAAGATATTACTGAAGGTACAGAAGTAATAGTATTACTCTTTACATTACCCTGAGTACCATTGGTTAAGTAGAATACCACATTGGTTATTTTTGCTCCTGCTGCAGGCTTCTTACCAAAGGTACCATCTCCAAACATTATATAAGGATTGAGTGCCTCATCTACTGAAACCATGAAATGCTTATCTGTGGGTTTGGATTTTGCAAATGTATCTACTAATACCCAAGTTTCCCCACCTATCTGTAATGACATAGAGCCTTGTTCATAATACTTACCATTGGGTAGAGTACCAAGATGAATTATAACTCTATCTCCAGTGGGTATTACCATATTATTGAGAGCGCTTGCAGTATACTTCTCATGTTGTATAATTGGTACTTTACAAGTGGTTACATTTGAATACCAAGTTACGTCTCTGGCAGATAACCAAGAATTACCACTAGAATCTGTAAATAAAGTTCCTTGAGGTATAGTTAATTTAGCTCCGATAGAATTACCAGTAATACTTCTGGATAAGATTACATCTACTGTAGCAGCAATTGCTGCTCGAGCATGGTAATCTACCAAAGCCCCATGTTTAACTACCGAATCATACCTTCTTGCCGTAGATAGGAAAGTTTCCCTTGCCATGTTATCTACATAGTAGTGAAGTACTTCGGCAATTGCCGCAAACAATGAGAGGATGATAATTAAGATATTCCCCTCCGAATAATCCGTTATGAGTTTCTGACCTTGAGGGTCTTTGAGTCCCATAAGGGATTCAACCAGCTTGGCCTTAATCTGTTGATAAGACCTCTGGTATGGGTTAAGCCATTTATTTGTGATTCCCATATTATTGTGTATTTAATGAATTATCCGACCGGTCATAGATGATATCGAGGTACTGACTAGAATTTGTTCCATTTACTACATAGGTTACTTCTATGTGTATTTTTGCATCAACTCTAGTAACTGTGATATTTTGGAAGGTTATCCTTTGTTCCCAAGCACCTATGGCTTGTTTTAAAAACTCTTTAATTATAAAACTTAGGGCTTGTGAGTTTGGTTCCTCAATACATTGCCATAGTTTACTACCAAAATTTTCCTGTCGAAATCTCTGGCCTATCATGTAATATAATATCGAACTTATATTATCTCTGATAAGTTTAAAATCCCCATTTACTGGGTACCAACCTCTTTCACCCTTTTCATTAGTTGTAAGTTGGATAGGGTAAGTTACACCTATACCAACTAAGTCTGTAAAGTAATTCTTTTCCATTAGTGTATGCAGGTTTTATCTTCATAATCGTCTACAACGAATTGTGAGAAAGGTTTAATTACTTGAGTTACTGTAGGACCCGAAGAACCTGGTCCAGTAGTTACACCTGAGTGTACATGAGAATTGAACATACTACGAAGTTGTTCTAGTTCTTTAATGGTTTGGTTTAATTTTTCGGTTAATTGAAAAATATTGATTACTCCACCATTTTCTCCAGTATTAAGTATCACGGAATCACCAGAAGATATGTTTATATCCCCATCAGCATTTATTACTATCTCTTTCTCCGAACGAACATTTACAGGTCCATTGAAATGTAAATTAAGTTCTCCGTTATCATCATCTATGACTATTAAGTTTCCTTCGGGAGTAACTATCCCCATTTTATTGGGACCATCCAGAGGTTGTGGTATTTGACTCATTCCCCAACCATGGTATTCCCAGAGAGGTTTAGTTGGGTCCCCAAATTCAAAAGTAACAAATACCGTATCTCCCACTTTAGGGGCTAGGAATTTGAAACCAGAACTAATTGAACCATGTTGTCCTTTAGGATATGCCCAAGCAAATACTCCACCCATTACCTCTGGAACACATACCTTTACCCTGTTCATATGTTTCTCTACATCGTTATTATCAATAACAATGCCACGATAAACAGAGTAATACCGACCAAGACCCTCTAAGCCTTCGTCGGTTATTATCTTTGCTGTTTCGTAACTCATACCCTTATTTTTCTACATAGATTTGACTTGCTATTCGCTTATGCCTTTTAGCTATGTCTCGGTATACTCGATTAGCTATGGCCATATAATTAAACTTAACCCCATAATCTTCAGGCACTTGGATTTGTTTAACTGATATCTTACCAGGAATTAACTTACCCTTAGAGGTAACTGTATTACCTGTAGATAATACTATACCCTCTGCCAAGGCTTGAGGATTATCGGCATTTACTTCAGTATAATAAGCCTTCTTTCGAATAAACTCAGCTTGACCCTTGATATCAATTATGTCCCCCTTATCATTCAAGAAATGCTCATTGTAATATACCTTCTCATTATAAGTAAAGTTAAGATTAAGATTCTGAGAAGTACTTAGGGCTTTTTTATCTTGCCTCTTTTTAGTTTTAGCATTAGCTTTAGCATCATTAGCTACTATGTTTTGAGTAGATAAATCAGTTTTAGAAGTTACAGAGCCAGACTTGGAATTGTTCTTTACTAATTCCATATTAGTTATATACCCTTGACCGGCATCCATAGAATGAGTACACTGTTTTATATACCAAAGCCCTGACCAACGTTTCCCTACATTATCTATTCGGATTATTTGGGAAGTTGCTAGCATAGGTCTACCCACTACCTGAAGTTGACATACTAATCTTTTCTCAGTTTGCTTTAAGCCTCCATTAGCATTGGCATTAGCTGCCCAAGCATACTTATCAGCTCCACCATATCTACTGAATAGGTTATGGTAGAGTTTATAAATCGGAACTTTAAGGTTTACCCTTTTCATATGTCTTACCTTAACCCTCTTACCATATTGACCCTGACCATAACCCTTAGTAGTATCAACTTCCATATCGGATAATACTTCAGTATAGGGGTCTTTCTTTAAAGCTTCGAAACCTCTCTCTGAAGCAGGTAATACTCCAGCTTGAAAATTGATACCAGAAGCTATACCCGCTCCTGCTTGTTTAGAGGTATAACCCTCTGGGTCATAATCTAAGGGGTCTACATACTCTTCTACCATAAATTCCATACCATCTTCATCTTCGAAAAGATACATTTCGCATTCTAATAGCTTCTTAAGATTAGCTTCTAACTCTTTACCATTTTTAGAATTTTTTAGTACTTGCTTAAGGGCATTCTTCTTATCATCAGGTAACTCGTTGGCTGCTTGATTAATGGTAGCTCGTACTTCTTCGGTAGACATTTCATCAAATCTCCTTTGCTTACCTGCTTCATAAGCACCTACTGGACCCACTGCTTCATATTCTTCTACTCTCTTTTTATATTCTGCAGTTTTTTCCATGTTATACTGAAGCTGAGTGTCCCAAGCATCCATTACCTCGATTGGTGTAGTAGGATGACTTCTATAATCTTCAAACCTATTGCCAGTAATATTAGACACCATAGTATTATCTACCTGAGCCACATAGGGTCTTAAAGCTAACGGAGGTTTATCCTCTGGCTCATTTATATTAGTTGATAATACCGATAAATCTTTACTATCTGGGTCTAGAGATGGGGCTAATACGGCTTTAACTCTTTTAGTTATTTTCTGAGTAGCAAAAGATACTCTAAGTACTTCCCCATTCTCCCCTTGATATGTATAAGTACATACCGGTTCTTCATGGAATTTCCGATTATGTATGTAGATAATCCCATCTCTTGAATCTACATACCATGGCCCATTAGTGTACCCTTTCATCTTCTGTTCTAATTGAACTAAGACGTTCTTGCCCACCAATCCAAAGTCACTATCAATTAAAGCTTTTAAATCTTCTGGCATAGCTACTTCAGCTACTCCACTGTATTTGTTAGCATAGAGTACTTTACCAGTAGTAGTACGGGTATTCTCTGTGGGTACCTGTAGTGACTCGTATACTTTATTACTTATTATCTGTTGTTCCATTACTGAAATATTTCTATGATTACACCAGTGGCATTCCCACAGCCATTGTCTAAATAGGTAGATAATTTATAGCCTTCCATATCCGAATGGACATAAGCAGGTTGATATCTTAAATCTCCCGAAGAATCAATGCACTTAATAGTTACATGAGTACCTGTAGAATCAAATATGGCTTCGAATTCCCTTACCTTAATTATTTTTATGGGCCCAGATATAAATTGACCATCTGGGTATATATATCCCCACTGAAGACAAATATTTTGGTTCTCTTGAATCTCAGCAATGTCTACAGTATCGGGATTACCCGTATCGAAAGTAATAGTAGCCAAGTTTTCTTTCTCTTCATCGTATCTATAACTCCAGGTACTTATATACGCTCCAAGGGGTATACCTGTAATAGGATTCATTATAGGCATACCTCCAAAATTGAAAAGGGCCAAATATGGTTGGCCCATTCCCTTATACAATATAGGTTTCTGTTTAGCTGCCATAAGTCGGTATTCTTATTAGGGTTCCCATTTCTAATTCCTTAAAAGGATTCAGTATCTTATTAGCTTCAGCTATAATGTACCACTTACCAGAATCACCATAATACCTGAAAGCAATGTTTTGCAGAGTTTCCCCATCTTTAACGGTATGTTGAATATCGTTAGAGGATTCCGGTACTACTGGAGGTTTAGCTTCTAAGGAATAATCCCCATCGTTGTATTTCAGAGCATAGGCATTATTATATGGGCTAGCTCCCTTTATATATTGGTTAACATCAATCATATTTAATACCTCCTGTCTTTTTAAGTGAATCGGAATTTATAAAATCTCCATAGGATAAGTTATATGCACTTACTCTCTTGAAAATCAATTCTTGAGTTGCTGCTGCAGGCAATAACCTACCATTACCAAAAGTAGCTGGCTTTCCGGGTATCCTTATTCGATAACCGTTCTGAAAGTTCTTCAGAGTATAAGTTGCTGAGGTAAGGATATAATTGTGGTTATCGAATATACCAGAATCCCCCCACTCAATCTTAACAATCGGGGGAGCAGCCTGGTAGCCATTAGATTTAGACCATGCCTCTAATAACCTACATTTATTGATTACCTCTTCTGGATTTTCTGGGTCATTACAGTACCAAGACACATTGAATTGAATAATGTCTTCAGCTCCAGTAAAGTGATACATTGGTACATTGCGACCCATTGATTTAATGGTGGCCCATGTGGTTTCTCCTCTAAAATCTATTTCTGGAGGTCTATTCTGTAAGGTAATGTATTGAGTGGGGTTAACAGTCATGTTATATATCCTTACCTCATTCTGATATATAACATCTGCTTTAGCCTCGAAGTTTCTGTAATTAGTAGTATTCTTATTCCCTTTTGCTGGGTCTACTCCTTCACCTTCTTCTAATCTCGGAAATTGTAATTCCATTCTCCATTTAGCTTGGAGCTGTTTATTTACAACTGGGTTCTTAGACGATATCTGAGCTTCTCCCATTACTCCATTGGGAGTATAGAGTTTACCCTTTTGAGCATCATCTTTGGGAAGAGTAGAAAGAGTTCGATTGAGTAATATCCGAGCTCTCCATAGTTTATTTAATGGACCCGTAAGAACACCTGCTGTATCTCTTGTAAGGTCATTGTACTTTTCAACAACCTTACCTGCTGCTTTATTTAATACTCTAGCCATAGTGTTTTAGTTTTATATCCCCATTACAAATGCAGCTCCAGTAAAATCTTGTTGAGAACCTGGAGCATAATCTCCAACTGCTTGACCATCTACTGAGATATTGATACGAGAATCTCTCATACCTTCTTTAATAGCTAACCTAACAGCATTAATAAATCTCTCTTCATTCTGGGCTCTAATGGTAGTTGGGTCTTCTTTCTCTTTATTCTGAGCTTCAGTATTCCTATCTACTGAATTACTAAGGTAACTAATACCCTCAATTAATAAAGGAAGACCTACAGTAATTGCTAATCCCCAGGGTCCACCGAGTAATCCCATAAGTCTACCACCTATAGATGTTAAACCTTTTATAGCACCTTGCCTAGCCACTTGACTACCAACTTGGGCACCTGCTCCAGCTAAAGCCCCTCCAGCTAAATTACCAGCCATAGTAGTTGCTAATGGTACTCCAGGATTTGGTGTCTTAACATATCTTCCGGTTTTAGTGTTATAAAATCTACCAGCAGAATTCATACCAATACCGCTTGACATCATTTGGAGTTGAACCATGGTTCTCATAAGGTTAACCATCCTTACCATGTGTGCTTCCATAATGGCAAACTGAGTATTAGTTTTTATTGCTGCAGCAGACATACCTTCAGTAGAAGCAGTAGCAATAGTTTGTAAATACCCAACAGACCTAATAATACCTCTTACAGTATTAAACCCTGCAACTATAGTACCCACTACTACTGCAGTAGCTCCTATCCTAAGACCAAAACCTCCAACCCAAGTTTCTGAGATAGAATTAATTACATTGATTATAGAGTTACCCACATTTAGTACTGGGGTAAAGATTCTACCCAAAGCCGCACCTGCCGTAACGGTTAAGTTCTCTATACTTGATTCGAATTGGTCGATTACACCTGCATCGGTTTTAAGACGTTCTTCATTGAGTCGATTTACTGCTCCCATGTTTTGGTCATAGGTAGCAAGTATCTTACCCATCTTATCTCTACCAGAAGCAATATCTCGAAGTACTGGAAGCATACCACGATTACCACGAACTCCGAATATATTGAAGAAGGTTGGTGTTTCTATCCGTGAAGGTAAATCTACTGCAGCCTTAGCAAACTTCTGATAGATAGTGTAAAGGTCTATAAGGTTACCTTGAGCATCGAAGAATTCATCTGGACTTAAGCCCAGGTCTGCTAAAGCGTTATAGCCTTTCTTTTTTTGATTAACAAGAGAGAGTTGTAAGTAACGAATCATATTAGCCAGAGAGGTACCTGCCATAGAACCCTGTATACCCATATCTCCCAATACACCGATGGCAGCAGCCGTTTGCCGAAGGTCTACTCCAGCAGTTGCCATATCTGCTCCTGCATAAGATATGGACTGGGCTAAGTCTGTCAAAGATATATTTGCATTAGTAACTGCAGTATATAAGTCATCGGTTACTCTAGCGGCTTCTCCTATTGGGATTTGGTACATTGACATGATATTAGTAATCAAGTCAGCTACACCACCTTTCTGTCCCACTGGCATTGTAAAGATTGAAGCCAGCTTAGATGCTGGCCCAATCATTTCCTTAATAGCATCGAATTTATTACCTGCCATAGCCAGGTACCTTTGTCCTGATGCAACATCCGAAGCAGTAAGGGGAGTTATCTCATTGACGTCTTTTGCCAATTGTAACATTTCTCTTTGTTCTGCAATGGTAGCACCAGCAATTTTCGAAGCAGTCCAAACTTCATTCTGAACACCCGCAGAGTATTTATAGGCCCTTGCCATTCCCCCTACGAGCTGCATTCCGAAGTCCATTGTATTGGAAGCTGACATCTGTATACCTCTATTCCAGGTATTCATATCATTCATCATTGTTCTGAATGACCCAGATATCTTGCCAGCCTCTTGAGAGAATCGGTCTTTTAAAACCATGGCAACACCGACCTCTACTATACTCCTACTGGTATTCATAATTTATTTTCTTTTCTTTAGTTGTTTATAATATTGTTCGGCCATTTCCTTAAATATTTTCCTGATTCTATACGGAAGACGTAAAAAGCCGAAATAGTCTAAGGCTATCTCGGCTCTGGTGATATAAACAAAATCACTCTCTAACATTACTCTTCCGTCAGGTAGAAAAAATTGGGTGCCCAAACTATAGGATAAGTTCTTTCTTCTCCAGTTAAGGGATTAGTAATATGGGACTCTCCCTTAAAGATAGGGTCAATAGAGATTATATACTTTCTCATCTCAGCCATATCTTTTGCTGTAAATGGAGTAAAGTTTTCTACCTTCTCCCAATTACCGTCTACTTCTAAGTAAAGATTCCGACAAAGTAAGGGGGCATTCTTAGTTTGTTTATCCAAGGGTAACTTCATGAACTCCTGTTCTCCCTTACCAGTCATACAATCAAATTTGATTTTCTTGCCCGATGAAAGAAGATATTCATGACCGGTTAATTGAATACCCTTTGGATAATAAGGGATGGCATCTGGTTTTTCATCAAATACCCTATTATCAGTGGGTACTTCTGAATAATCGAAAAGGAACTCATGAAGGTCTTGGCCATAAGTAACTTTACCACCGTTCTCTTTACCCCAGTCATATTCAAATTCTACTTCCTCTCCCAATGAGAATATACGAGAATTGAAAATAATTGCATAGCGGTCATTGACTGGTAGATTGAGAGCATCATCAACGGTTAGCTTACCGTTAGGAGTGGCATTAGTTCTAATTACGATTGCTGCAATGAACTTGGTAAGGTTCATTAAAGTTTTCATGTCTGAAAGGTTACTGAGAATGTCTTCATCAGCTCCATTCTGTTCTCTAATTTCATATTCGAAACCAGAGGGTCCGGTAAATCTAAATGTTCTAAATTCCATAACTTTGATATATTTAATGTTTACAAATGTTCATAGTACTCCGTATAACAACAAGAAAGGGGTGAGCTCCTATCACAGGAATCCCACCCCTCCACCGAATCTTAGTGAAAATAGGCTAAGGAATTAGTATTTGTCTGCAGTACCCACCGAGAACTCTATGGACTCTATGGTATTCTCTGAAGCCATTCTGTCCAAGTCTAAGCCGGTAATCTTACATGGCCATACCTCTTCGAAGACGTGGGTATTAAGAACCGAAACTCCATCTTCGGCAAGTTCATTTACAATAGCCGTTTCCCAATATTGGCTTGGTACTAAGCCACCACCAACTATATGGTCTTGGCAAGAATAGAGCCAGTCATGAAGCCAGGTATCTGAACCTGCAGTAGTCATAAGTTTCTCTACGATAAGATTACCTATAGTAACCCTACCAGCAGTTTTAACATCTCTATTGACATCCCCATGAGCCACCTGGTCAATCTCAATATCAGGCAAAGTACAACTTTGGAATAGATAAGTATTGATAGGGTGTTTGGGGAACATGATACTCCACAAGAATTTCTTCCGTGGATTTTTTACTTTTGCTCCCATCGTTATATGTTTATAGGTTATTACTTGTTTCTACAACTGATACAGCCTTAGAAGCTGCATCAATTACAATCTCCATAGTTACCTCTTGCATAGGAACTACATCCTTATACTTAAGGATAGCACGGTACTTACCTTGACGGGCATCTGATTCGTTATTTACGGAAAGATCATCCCAAGAAGTTGCATCCTGGTCACCCATCCAAGTATATTCTGTCATGGCATCTTCGTCTACCAAAGAATCTAACGTAGGTTTAACTTCCAACCAAATTCTTTTCCAAGTACTCCAAACATTGGGCTCTTCCAGGTATTTGTTAAGTACGGGACGAAGGAACTTCTTCAAATACAAATTCAATCTTACGATTGAAAGGAATCTTTCTGAATCCTGTTTTACCTGAGAAGAGAAGCAATGCCATAGCATGGTTTGTTTACCTGCATCGGGAGTATCTTTGATTACCATCTCATTGATATAATTCTGAGCAAGGGTGTTCAGTTCATTATATCGAGAAGGAGAACCATAATTTGGGCATACTGGTCCAACGGCATCTCCAATAACTCCCCGGTTCATACCAGCAAAGGATTTCCAAGGACCGTATTGAGTAGCAGAAGCATCTCCCAAACCTGCAATGGTACCCACTACATCGGAATCCTGAAGGTTACCGTTTTCGTTGTAGTACTTAAGGCCACCACCAAAATAAGCAATGTACTTAGAGTTACCTACAGTACCGAGGCAAGTCTGTACCCAAGTAACCTGAGCTTTGTAATCTCTGGGTTGTGTACCTTGAGTATAATGGGTCAAGTGTTTTGGAACTTCGATATACAGTACCCATTCCATCAACTCTTTTGCCATATCTGCAGCAGCCTTATATACCTTGAGTACATCAGCATCAGCAGTAAGGTGTTGAGAAATATGAGAAATGAGTAACTGATAGAAATCCGTATAATCCCTTACCAAGTCCAGAGAAGCAATCCACTCATCAGCAGTGGGTGTAGTTCCAGCACTACCTACAGTACCGGTAAACATCTTCTCTGTATCAGTAGGAGCTGCTCCCCCAACTGTTACAGTAACGGCATTTTTTGTACCATCTACACTATCGGTAAGCCATTTTATTAAATTCTCAAAGGATGAACCAGCAACTACTACCGGTTTGATATACTCTGAGTTCTTAGCAAAGGCACTAAGAGCAAGGTAATCTACCGAAGTATTATTGTTATCATCGGCAGTTTTATAAGTTACTACCGGACCTTGTTCAAGTACCTGGCCATTGCCTGAATAGATTCTATAATACAAGGTATTGGATTGTTTATAGAAACCTACCTGGAAGGTATCAGTACTACCGATGGGGTCTCCATAACCTTTGGTTACCAATCCCAAACTATAAGTAGTTCCCCCAGAAGCAATGGTTATCAATGCTGCAGGAGTAGCAGGGTCTGGAGTAGCAGAAGCAGGTACTATACCTTCCTCTTCGGATTTAGCAACTGTTTTAGCTTTACCTGCAGTTGCAGCTACTGTACCTTGAGTAGCTCCCTTACCAAGCACTCGAATAACACGAAGCTTAGAACCACCTTGCAAAGCCTTTTCGATATTTGATACAGAACCATCGGGTACAATTTCAAAACCATAGATTCTTTGGAACTGAGAGAATGTAGAGATGATTTCTGATGGGTCATCATAAGGGCCCTTAGTAGTTCTAGCCAATACACAAGAAACTCCTAACATAGGAGTAGTTTGAAGAACGTTATTGTTCTTAAACTTAAAATCAACATGAGGTGAAGTTGGCATAATTCTATTGTGATTAAAGTTAATTACTTGTTTAATTTATACCCTAGAGTATTGTACCTATACCTTATGTACTTTTAACTCTAACATTTCATTTTCATTTTGTTCTAACAACCCAATAAGAACTGAAATATCCTTAATGGGTGTAAGTGTCCCCTCTTCCAAAGCCTTCTCTGAAAGAATGCCATCTTTACACACATAGGTATATACCTTTTCAAGTATACCATGTTCTACATCAGGGTGGTCATAGTAATTACCAATTTCAATGAATAGGTTTCCGGTAGGTGCAAGCCTGCCCTTGTCCCATTCCTCTAAGTCATTGAAATAAGGTCTTACGTATCCTCTAGCAGGTAAGCCAGTATATAAGATTGTATGAAGTAATCTCATATCGGCTTGAGTTTGAGAAACTAGATGTACATCAATAGTGATATCCTTAGTTTCGTAAGGGAATTCAGAAGCTTGATAATTACCATCTTCTAGTTTATCACCAATGATGTATTTATTCACACCAATATCTCCCGCATAATAACCCTGTAATTCTATGGTTATCCTTGGGAAAGTTTTAGGTCCTTTCACTTGATTATTTCCGATACCAAATAGGGGTATAAACTTCTTCATATTCTTAATCGCCTCTTGAAATCTTTTTTCGTTTTCTTGAGACAAAGGTAAGAAGTCTTCTGGATTCAAAGTTAGACCCATTTCTAACATTGTACTTAGTAAAGAGATATAAAAAGTTCTTTCTACTATTTCTTCTGAGTTTACCATTAAAGCCCTAATCTAATATTTAATTGAACACTTTGATTGCCATTGTCGTTAATATAACCATTATAAGTTACCTGAATACCTACAAAACCACTCATTATGGTTTGTAAATGACCAACACAATTTAATTCACTAACCCATTGAGTAGCAATATTTGAAGGATAATCGGTAAGCCATACTTTAAAGAGTATTGGTTCAGAACCAATACCTCCAGGGAATTGACCATTTATTGTCTTACTTATATCGGTTATCTTAAATTGTTTTACAAATTTAGCAACTTGAATACCGTTGATAAGGTAATACTGATAACCCTTTACATTACTAATCTGAGCAGTACTAGTATTTTGACCAAGGTTTGGGAATGGTATATTCGGAGTTGGTTCAAAGCCATACTTAGTAGTTCTAATACCTGGAGATTGAGTTATATTTAAAACTATCTCTGGGTTAGGTTCTTGCTGTGAGATAATCTTAACCGTAGTAGTTCTTTCTAATGGGTCATAGTTACTTGGGTTGTGATCTTGATTAGTAGATTTAGTTTTGATAATAAGCTTACCTACAGCATTAGCTTCCCCAATTTCTTGGGTTACCTCTAACCAATCGGATGAGCTTTCTAATTTCCAATCTATAGCACGGTATTCATCTTGAGGCTCATTATTTATAAACTTCTGTTGGTAACTATATACCCCTATTTCTAGAGTCTCACCCATTTTAGTACCATCGAAAGTATGGGAAGTAGTTTCCGGAGTGATACTAAAATAAGTTCCCCAGGTCTCTACTATTTTAGGAGCAGCCTTTTGTATCAGAGTTACTTCCCTTTCTACACCCTGAACTACTACCTTGAGGACCTGCTCTTTTAAGGTCTGTTCTGTATTTACTGCTTTCGGTTTTACACGAATGGTAGCAGTACCAGTTCCTGATAGTGAAGATATTTCAAAATCTACTGCCATTATATAATCCTCCTTATTTCTTTTCTAACTTCATTACGTATTTCCTTTTGTAAGGCAGCTTTTCCACCAGCAGCCTTAAATGCAGGAGCCCAGAGAGGACGAGGTGGTAAATTACCATCTCTACTACCATACTCTAACATGATAGCTATCTGATTCAAAGTTTTTCTTGAAGTCTTACCAGTATAAGTAATCTTCTTGATTCCAATTGGTAAACCAACGAAAGTTCTTTTCTTACCCTTTACTAAAGTAACTGACCTGGCATATTGTCCAGTAAGATTTAGCATGGTATGGTCCCCATACTTCTTTATGGTACCAGGAGCATGTGGTGGCCAAGATACTCCGGAACCTCTTGGAGGTACACCAGTATTCAAACTTCGTCTTACTATACGAAGAAGTTGATTACCAAACTTTTCTGTACCTTTCGCATAACCCTTAGTTAAGATACTTGGAGTTTTAGCAATCAACCTTTCTGCACGAGCTTGTTCTCGTTTATCTACGTATATTTCTAGAGGACCAATTGGAGTCGATAGTGTAATATTAACCGACTTACTTGGCATAATTCTTATTATTGTTTAGGTTTATCTAATCCCAATTCTTGAGCAATCCTTAATAAAAGGGTTTCTTGGTTAGTTAACCTCTCATTCATGGATAACTTAAATTCTTCGAAATCTGGAGCAGGATTACGAGGTGATTCTGAACGATTATTAATTAAACCAAGAATATTATCGCATTCAGAAACAACTGCCTCAAATTTGGCTTTGTTATTTAAAATATTTAAAGCATTCTGTTTCTGCATTGATACCTCATTAATGATATTATCGAGATTGGTCGTATAATAGGTACCATTATAAATACCTTCATTTACATTAGTTGGTAAATAAATGGTAATTTGAGATATTGAATCTTGTATCACTAATTCGATACTGTTAACAAAACCTTCTTTACCATTTGAGGCCATTGGTTTACTTTCGCCAACTTTTAAAACTCTTGCTTGGTCAAAGATTGGATAACCAGACCGACGATCTTTCTCTAAGGTGAAAATCATATCACCCTTTTGTACTTTCTGAAAAATCAATTCTTCCATAATCATTTTCTATTCTTCCATAATCATTTTCTATTTATTAAGTTTAAACCGAATGATACTGCACCTGGATTCTTCTGCATGAAGTCTACCAGTTTTAGAAATTGATAGTATCCAAATTGATTAATGAGTACCTGAGCTTTGTTTGCTACTTCTTGAGCAACCTCTATATTTGGAGCAGGTAATGCTAGTTGTATCTTAAATTCTGTGAGTTGTTCTTGTTGTTCCATAATTCCTTAGTTAATGTGTTAAAACGAAAAAAGGAGTACACCTAAAATAGATGCACTCCTTTTTAGTCATCCCGGCAAATTAAAAATTACCGAGCCGGTGTAGTTGTACCTTTTAAGGCAGCCACAACTTGATTTATAATGTTCTGGTCTCTCTGAGCATCTACTACTCGATTAAATCGTTACAGCCTCTGTCCGCGATTACAACGCCATCGCCGGCACCTTTTACTTCTACTCCCATAATTGTAAGGTTTTAAAGATTAATACTTAGGTTAATTATACATTAAAATACAGAATGGTGTTGTATTTTTATTACCCCAAATTAAATACGTATTCATAAGTAATTGTTGCAGCATTCTGAGTGATATCAAGTGTAAGTTTTTTACCTGATTCACTTTGAGTAACTGTAACCGTAGCAGATCTTGATGATTCTTCGATATTCTCTGAAGCTTTACTTGATACAGTCTTACCACTAACTGTAACAGAAGACCAAGAGGGAGTACCAGACAAACTTACATCTACATCATAAGTATCTGAAGTTTCGGAACCATTAATTACTTTTTTCTTATAGGATATAAAAGTCTTAGATAAAGTATCCCCTGAAGCAGCATGATTAATGGATTCGCTTGCACCAGCACCCTTCCAATAAAAGTAGTAATTATAACTTACACTAGCACCACCCTGAGTAATATATACATAATCAGAAGCCCCCTCATAGTTAGCAAAGACTCTAACGGTTCTAGAACTGGTACTACTGTTTGAAGAAGCAGTAAGGGTAGTCCCAGATAATGTAAAACCCGAAATACCATTGGTACTTAGGGAAGGATCTGCAGTATCATAGCCATCACTTACTGTATAACCAGAAGTATAATTTGAATATCGATCTCTACTTGCACTTGGATATAAAGTTACACTTCCTCCAGTATTAGAAATAGTGTATGAACTAGCAGTTAGAGTTACAGACCATGAACCATAAGAATAGCTCAACCATTTATTTGCCTCTTGATATACAGGTATACTTACAGATTTAGTTTTACCATTGAGTGATAAAGTACCAGTAAGTGTACCTACTTGGGTTCTAGATTTTACGGTATCTTCCAGATTACTTGCACTAACTGCAGTACCATAACTAATACTAGCACCACTTGTAATCGTACCTCCTCCCGTTGTAGAACCATTCCATCCCCAGGTCTGGGAATAAGTTGGCAAAGTAGTAAATGAACTTCTTGTACCTCCACTTGCAGGTATATCTGTTACAGCTCCACCACTTGCAGTAATTTCACTATAAGTCTTATAACCTGCAGATTGAGAACAAGATATGGTTACTTTCTTATTGGTTTCTGCTTGGGTTAAAGTTACGGTACCACTACGAGTACTGGTAGAAGTATTATTACCCATAGTTACTGAAGTACCAGTACCGGATATACTTCCTCCATTAGCTCTAGTATAAGTTAAAGAAATTCGGTTACCATAGTTATGACCATTCCTTAATTCTTGCTTGTATGAGGTTACCGTGAAAGTTTTAGTACCTCCAGTTGCCCCAAAAGACATAGAAGGGGGGTTTACACTAAATCCATAACTCCAAGATTGAGATGCAGCAGCTTGAGTAAAGGTAGCAAAAACGGTTTTACCAGATTCATCTTGAGTATAAGTTCTAGTATGAGCTCTTGAAGATAGAGCTAAATTTTCGGTAGCCATAAACCCCATAGTATCAGTAGACCCCTTTAACCAATCTGGTAAAGTTGTTCCGGTATGACCCACTGTTACCGAAGAGCCTTGAGCTACCCCATCCCAATACTTTTGTTTAGTTGAAGTTAAACCTATTCTAGCAGGGGTTGATTCTCCACCTATGGCAGGAAAAGTAAAGGAAGTATTTATAGCTGTAAATGTATACTTATAGGTTACCTTATGAATATCTTCGAGTTTGACACATTCATTATTTCTATAGGAACTGGCATTGGATAGTTCCAACCCCACATAATTCTCCCCTGTTCCTGTCGAGGAGAGTGCTAACAATTCAGCCTTGGTAGGGCAGTCATTTCCTGTCTTACCAAGGCCTACTTTAGTTTTGACAGCACTCCAGGTTGCTATCTCTCCCATGATTATTTATTTTTAAGTTCTTGAATCTCAGCCTTCAAAGCCTTAATCTCATCGTAAAGAAGTTTAACACCCTCGATTGCCAAAGTTGACATCTTGTGATATTTAACTTGTTTTACGAGTACATACTCTTCCCCATTGATTTCCAAAGTTTCGAATTCCTCTGGATTAGGTACTGTAGATTTCTCTACTGGAACTTCCTCTACATATTTACCAAATCCCAATCCCTCAAGATTCTGAGCAATAGTTCCCTCGTCCTCTTTACCAAGCATTTCGAATGACTTAGTTGGTATCTGGCAAATCTGTTCCAGAGTATGATTCAAATCCTTAATGTTAGATTTGAGTCGAACATCTGAAGACTCTTTGAAGAAACCGGAAGGAGCAGTAGTCTTAGCAAATACTACCTGGTCGGTAGTTGCCAAACTCAATTGAGCTCTAGTTACTACGTGAGGATTATCTCTTCTACCAGCATGGCTATTAATAGAAGTCTGAGCAGCAGTACCTGCAGCCTTAGCATCAGCAATAGCAGTAGCTTGAGCAGTAGATACTGGCTTATCAGCATCAGAAGTATTATTAACATTACCCAATCCAACCTGAGTTTTAGTAACTGCATGAGGATTAGATTTATTGGCAATGTGATTATTTACCTTAGTTTCTAATGCAGTTACATCTGAACCAGTATCGGCAATCAAATCGTCAACGTAAGTTTTCAATTCTGTACGAAGAGCATTGATAGCATTAGTTCTATTGGTAATCTCATTTGCCAACCCCTGTACCGTATTATCCAAGTTAGTCTTATCTTGGGCAGTCATTACACCTGCAGTAGTCTTAGTTGCTGCTGGTATGGTTACATTCACATCTGTACCTCTACTATATGAGCCCTCTTCGGTATTCTTTACCCATCTAAAATACTTTAATCCGAGATTATTCGTATTTTGGGTAATACCGTTTATTACCGTCATTATCTCCTGAGGTAAACTATTGATTAGTTTATCATGCTCATTATCTTTTGCAATACGAGCCTCTTGTTCATCCTCTATGGCTTTCGGTAGGGTTTGATTAAGTTTTATTACACTTTCTGCCTCCATCAAACCGGCTTCTTGAGTAGTGGCATTGGTTAGTGGAATAAGCATCCCATCAGGCTGATCGATGTAATGACCCTGGTCATCTAAAGAAGAATAATTACACTGAATAATTATATTTCTCTTGTTTCTGTTAGCTATTGAAATATTACTGATTAGATTTCTAGGCATACTAGATACCACATCCTCAAGATGTTTACCTCTACTACCCTCGAAAGCAGTACCTGTAATTTCCCCAATAATAAGGGAAGAAGTATTACTATCTACAAATTTGGTACCTGACCAACGGAATTGATAAGGAGGTTCCCCATTAGCAACATTAATGTATATCTTACCCGATTCTCCAGTTACCGGAGTTTGGTGAGTAGCATCAGTATACAACTGAACATTAGTAAGACCTCCAGTAGAGCTTACTTCATAAGTAGCGTATACCTCGATTACATCGTCTACATATGAAGGCAAATGGTTAGCCGGTACCAATCCCTTACCATCCAATGGAGCAAACCCATCAGCTTGTCCCTTAGTTGCTACAAAGGCATCATGCTTGGCTTCTAGAGTATCAATGTTATTCTGCAGTTTAGTATCAAGGGCAGTATCAGCATCTTTTCTATCTTGAATCTCTTTTTCTAAAGCAGCAGTCTGAGAGTCTCCCAGATTCTTGATAGCTATATCGATTGCCTCTTGTCTATCCTCAATTTCCTTAGCAATAGCATTGGGCAAAGTCTCATCAAGATTAGTCTTATCTTGGGCAGTCATTACACCTGCAGTAGTCTTAGTTGCTGCTGGGATAGTACCCATTACATATCTACTACCCTTAACATAGACACCAGATTCTGAGTCTAGTTTAGCTCCAGCATGAGTAATGGTGACCTCAGAATCTGAAATTTCTAGATTGCCCCCAGAAGCAAGTACAAAGGATTCTGGGAGAGAATCAAATAACTTCTTATCGGCTGCAGTTTGTACACCTGCCGCTTTATTAGTCGCAGGAGGTATATTTAGATGACGTATAGTATTTTCAATGGGATTATCTTCATATACTCCAGTATCAGGATTTATAGTAGATAAGGCCAAATAAATATCTACCATGTTAGGTTGTTGAACTCTTGTACTAAAACCTCGAATGATATTTGGGGGAAGAGAATCAAACAATTTCTTATCTGCAGCGGTTTGTACACCAGCTTTTTCTGCAGTAGAAGCAGGTAAAGTAATTGGATTCTGTTCTACAGTACCATCCTCAATTACAGTTTTAGTAGCAGCAATGCCTACTGAAGTCTCATTTGGGGTTACATCCCCAAGAGCAAAGTTAACAGTAGTAATTCTATCTAACTCTACCTTATCCTTAGCAGTCATCGTACCGGCTTTAGTATCTGATGCCTGAGGCAAATCAAAGGTTTCTGTAGTATCAGCATTCAGACCATTATCCTTAGTTACGGTTACGGTTACTTTACTTGCATCGGAATCAGCCGATATATCTGTAAGGGCATTTTCATCCAACCCATCCAACTTAATCTTATCTGCTGCAGACATGACTCCTGCAAGAGATTGGGTTACCGGGAGAAGTTCTTTAATGGCCTCATTGGATTCTCCGTATTGGTTGTTAGAAACGTCCTTAGTAGAAGTATTTACCTTGAAAGTAAGTTTAGAGTCATCTCTACTTATTTCACTTACACCAGTAACCATGGTATTAGGTAAAGCATCAGAAGTTGCTTCCTCGGCTACCAACCTTTCTTCGTGATCATTGGTAATATTGGTAAATTTGTTATCCAAAGATGTATCTGCATCTATTCTATCTTGGATTTCTTTATCGATACGTTTACCAAGAGCGGTGTCTGCCGCAATACGAGCAGCTTCTTCTGCATCGATATTATCTTGAAGAACTTTATCAGCAGCAATTCTTTCTTCCCTTTCTGTATTGAGGTCAGAAGTATTCTGGTCGATTTTTGCCTCCAATCGGATATCTTCGGATTTACGAGCAGCAATTTCACTTTCCAACAAATCCTTGATGGCAGTGTAATTACCATTAACGTTATCTTGAATACCCTGGATTAGTTCCAAGTTACGTTGGATATTTGCCGAATTCTGATTTACCAGAGCATTGGTAGCATTCAGAGAAGTTAACAACTCTGTACGAGTTTCACTAACGAAAGTTCTCAAATCATTTACCGTTGTGGTAAGAGTAGTACTCAGGTTAGTGAAAGACTGTTGCAGGTTATCATCTCCCTGTTCACGCAAGTTCTTTTCGGCAGTAAGCTTATTCTCCAATTCGGTAAGCTTAGCAGTCATAGTTGCAGCGAAGTTGGGGTCATCTCCTAATGCTTTAGCAATCTCTGCTAGAGTATCAAGTACTTCAGGTGCAGAACCAATAATCTTTTGGATAGCCGCCTCTACTTGTTCGGCATTCTGGAAATCAGAATCGTTGAGTAATTCTGATACCTTCGTAATATAGTTAGCATGTTCTTCGATGCCATCAAGTTTAGCATACAGAAGGTCGGTAAAATCATTTGCCGAAAGACCCTTGCCATCTACCTTGTCTACTTTCTTATTATCCATTGCCTGGTCTGCAGCAGTACGGTCTGCCTTTTCCTGAGCAATAGCATTATTAATAAGGGTATCTTGATTAGCACGTTCTGTGGCCTCCTTATCGATATTGGTTTGCAACAGAGTATCACCTGCCAAACGTTCATTCTTCTCAGTAAGGATATCCTGGTTGATAGCAGCCATGTCATCCTTGTGATTCTGAAGGTTGGTATCAATCTTTGCCTCAAGAGAAGTTTCCTTGGCAATTGCTCGGTCTTTCTCTGTATTAATTGCAGTGGTATTATTCTTAACCTGTTCTTTAAGGTCATTCATAGCAGTCGTATTGCCTGCCTCTAGAGAATCAATACGAACTCCCAATGCAGTATCAGCCGCAGCTCTGTCCGTTTTCTCTTGGTCAATCTTGGTATTCAATTTACCTACCTCTGATTCCAAAGCTTGTTTGGTATTATCCAACTTAGCAGTGAATTCTGTAGACAAGGCTTTATCAGCAGCAGTACGGTCTGCTACTTCTTTATCAAGATTTACCTGAAGAACTTGGTCTGCAGCTGTTCTCTCAACACGTTCAGTGTTAAGGTCGATATTTACATTATCGATACGAGAACTCAAACCACTGTCAGCATTGGTACGGTCAACGATTTCCTCGTTAATCATATCCTTAACTTCCTTGTAGTTATCGCCTACAGTCTTGGTTAAGTTAGTGATAGCTTCTGAGTTCCTTTCAATATCGTGCTGATTAGTAGCGATAGCCGTAGTATTAGCATTTACTTGCTCAGTAAGCTCATTACGTAAGGTATTGATAGAATCTTGAATACTTAAAGCCAACTCAGATATACGTCTATTAACGTTAGTCAAACTAACATTATAAGCCTCATCTGCAGTCTTTCTATCAGCAATCTCTTTATCTAAAGAAGCTTGAATAGCGGTATCGGCATCCTTTCTATCCTGGATTTCCTTGTTAAGATTATCCCTTACAACTCCAATTGCAGCATCGCCAGTTGCAGACTTATTGTCTATATATTCTTTTAACTTAGCCTCAAGAGCAATGTCTGCATCTTTACGGGCTTGGGTTTCTGTAGCTACTTCAGCACTGTTTGCTTCATCACCAGCAATACGGTCTTCTATTTCCTGATTAACCTGTTCAGTAATAGCCGCCAATTTCTTGGTAATAGTTGTAGCAAAATTTGGATCATTACCCAAAGCATCGGCAATTTCCTTAAGAGTATCAAGTACTTCAGGGGCAGCACCTACAATTTCTTGAATAGCTGCTTTTACTTCGTCCTCAGTTTGGAAACCTGAATCGTTGATAAGCTGAGATAAATGGGTAATATAGTTGGCATGTTCTTCAATACCGTCCAACTTAGCTTTGAGTATATCTGTAAAGTCATTCTTAGTTAATGAATAACCCTCTCGTTTATCCACCTTTTGATTATCGAGATCGATATCGGCATTTTCACGAGCCATAGCCTCTGCAGCAATTGCCTCGAGTAATTGGGCTTTATCTGATTGGCCCTGTAATTTTATAGCCTCAATTTTATGATCAAGGACTAAATCCTGAGCAGCTCTTGTAGTTGCTTCTGAATCGATATTATTCTGTAATACCTGGTCAGCAGAAGTACGAGCTTGTGCTTCTTTATCGATGTTACTCTGAAGAAGGTTATCGGCATTTGTACGATCGGCTACCTCTTTAGAAATCTTATCGTGAAGAACTTGGTCCTCCGAATGACGGTCTACTCTTTCCTGATCTATCTTACTCTGAAGAGCCTGGGTATCAGATTGGCGATTAGTAATTTCCTCGTTAATCTTAGAATCCAAGACAGTATCAGCATTGGTACGGTTGGCAGTCTCTTCAGCAATTTTAGCTTCGAGTGCGGCCTTATCATTGATATGAAGGGTCTTAAGTTCATTTACACTTTCCTTAATCTCAGCATCAGCAGCGATACGTTCTTCTCTTTCCTGTTGAATGAGTCCCTTGAGTTCATTCTCAAGTTCATTATTATTATTATTTATTTTATCGTTAAGGTCTTTGATGTCCTCGGTATTCTTGTCTACCTTTCTTTCAACTCGATCAATTTCTGCCTTTAAATCTGACTTTACAGTATCAATCTTCTTGTTAATCTGATCTAGCCCATATTCAAGATTATCCTGAACTGCTGCTACTGCTGTACCCAAAGCGGCTTCTGCCTCTTTAGCTCGATTAACCTCTTCTGTTAAAGCAGTACGTAATTCGGTTAGCTTATTGGTAATAGTTGTAGCAAAGTTGGGGTCATTACCCAATGCTTCTGCCAACTCTTTAAGAGTATCAAGGGCATCATCAGCACCATCAACCAAATCACTAATCATCTGTTTAACTTCTTCCTCAGTTTGATATTTCAAATCATTCTCAAGCTGAGAAACTTTAGTGATATAATTTGCATGTTCTTCGATGCCATCAAGTTTAGCCTTCAACTCATCAGTGAAGTCATTCTTAGATAAGTCATATCCTTCCTTCTTATCTACCTTATTTTTGATAGAAAGTACGAAAGCCCAGAACTCATTTATAGTTCCCCCAAAGCCAGCACGAACAAAGTCATCATAGTAACCCTGTAACAACCGCTGGTCAATCTCTTCGCAGGTGTAATATTTACTTACATACATATTTATAAAATTTAAGGATTAATTACTGAACGTTGACGACCCAGTAAGAATTCCGAATCTATATCCCTGAATGGTTCTCCCTCTGAACCACAGAAGGCATTCATTGGTATATTCGGATTTTCTGGATCTACATCTCCACCGTCTTCTATATCCCCCCGTATGCAAGCATAATCGGGAAGCTTATTTACACGGAATTTCATTACCTGGCCTATACCAGGATGAGGTATTATTTTATCCCAGATATCACCGAAGTAATCTTGAAAGCAGGTGACAAATTTGTTTCCGGTCATCGATTGAAATGCCGTTACATCGTTGCCATTACCTTTCATTTCAATATGAACTCCAGATGTACCATTAAGGATAACCAGATTACTATCAAACCAGATTCCACTGGAGGTAGTAATTGGGGTCCACCTCAGTACTAACATCTTTGCCATACACTTAATGTTTTATTCTACAAATTCAATTTTGGTATCTCGGTCTCTCTTTAGGATAACCATGAAAACTAGGGCCTCATCCTTTGCCTGAGCAGTTTGAGTGTCACCGGATGGTTTATACGTTATACCATTGATTACGAACCTATCTTGTTCCCAATTAAAATCCCAATATCCCTCAGAGGTAAGATAACCAATCTGTTCTATATAAGATTTAGAAATTAGTATTGATAAGTTTTCATCGTCCAATTCTCCAGTTACTGTAGCCTTATTAATTGGCCAGTTTCTGAAAGCATTGTAGTAACATAATGCCTCGATTTGGATATTGTAATACTTGGGTATACTATCTTCGGCATGACTGAGAAGTTGGTTAACATTTTTTGCCCAAGTTATGGTTTGTCTACCAGCATCCCAATCCAAGAAATCGGTGATAATTTTCTTGTATCTATCCCAAGAGCGGTTCTTTACCATTCTCCATGGTTCTTTTGTCATAGTTTAGTTAAAATTGAGTCATTACCACCCTTTACTGGTGCACTTGGGTTAGGCCCATCTAATATACCAGGTTTTCTTCGGTTAACTACCCTTGGTGTTACAGTTCTGAATACTTCATCGCAGAACGGTAAGTAGATTTCTAACCGTGAAGCTAACATACAAAGGTTCTTTCTTAATTCATCTATTAATCCACCCGGTTGCATTGCTTGAGAGAGTGTTTTCCATAGGGAACTTGTAGCATCTGCCAGGGTATCATAATATTGCACTTCAGTAGGCCCAGTAGTGATTTGTTTAATTCTATCACCTCGGGCAAGTTCTGGTTTAGAGGTACCATCACCGGTTTGTTCTTTGGTAGAAGTTAATTGACTTAAATATTCAGAAGTACTCGTTAATAAGTTAAGTATCTTCACATTAAGAAAATCCCATGCTGCCAATTCCATTATTAATTGGTTTTCTAGTGCTTCATACCATAATTCGTCAGTATATTTATCTGGTGGAATTGTATGATTTACTAGAGGTCCAATATAATATTGCCACTTGGTGATGTAGATGGATTTATCCTCTCGTGTCATACCATCGGAGATTTCTGATGGAATATAATGGTCAATTAAATTATATATTGTATCGGCTAATGCCGTATGCCCATAATCACAAACTACCAGAGTCTTATCTACGGTGATATCTAAACCATTCGAGTTAGTTACATGTAGGGTTACTGTATAGAAACCGGGAGCTTCATAAGAATAGGAAACATGTCTTCCACCATTGAAAACCTCTCCCTTATCATCGCCAAAGTCCCAGTCAAAAATAGATTTGGCCGGGACTTTGGATATGACTCTGAATGAAACTTCCAGACCTGACGTAACGTACAAAAAGTCCAGATTATTTTTCATATTAGTCTGTCTTATGTAATTTTCATATATTAACCTTTAGAAGAAGATTCAAATTCTTCCAGCAAAGCCTGGAGAAGTGTTTCTACTGTATCATCTTTCTCGGCAACGATTTCATGTAAACCAGCTACCAGCTTCAGTTCTTCAAGAGAGTATCCCTTTGAAAGCTTTTCCAAAGTCATGCCCTTTTTAAACTGGGCATTTAACCTCTTGTCCAACTTTTCGATATCAGCCTCTGAATACTTTTCGATTTCCGATTTATTGGCAATAATAATCAGATGACCCGAAGCAACAGCCTTCTGAATTTTCGGTGTACGGAATTGACGACGAGTGAGTTCTTTTTCTTCTCCTCTACAAATGGTAATACCAGTTGATTGGTCATGAAAACTGTAAGCTCTTGGTCCCACAGTTAATGTATATTTATCTTTAGCCATATTTTCTAAGATTAAAATAAAAGGTAATTAAAGAGGGGATGGGTCTTTTTAGTTACCCACCCTCTCTGGGAATTTATATAGATGAAACCGGACGTTCTTATTCAAGATTAACCATCAGGTAAGGATCTACGTTCATGAATTCCGGGAATCCGAATTCAGAGAACTTCTTATCTGCAGCCAGCAACAGAGCAGCATCTTGGTACATCTTGGAGAAGCCAGTAGTTAAGCTTGCATAAACAGCCTCGGTTTGGTTAGAAACGATTCTTTCAGATTCCAACATCAATTGACGAGCGGTAAGCTTAATCAAGGCAGCAGATGTATCAATTAACAATAATTGCTGATCTGGAGTGCCCGGGTGAATATAGAAGTCAGCATTCTTGGGAACCGGAGACTTCACATTCAGTGTAGCTTCAGTTGTACCAGAATGACGATCTTTGAATTCTGGCAAGTTCAACATTTCAATTGCCTGATCTTCACCACCAATCATAGTAGTAAAGTTACGTCCCATACGAGCAGCACGAACCCAAATATGCAATAGATCCTTGTAAGTAATGCCATTGGTTGTTTCGTATACACCAATTACTGGGGCAGACTCAGAGCCATCAGGGTTGTTACCATTGATAGCAACGTCCATAGCCAGAGTATCCAGAGCATAACCCAACTGAACACCAAAATCACGAAGGTAGATTCCCAAGACATCGAGTGAAACATAGTTACGAACTTCATCAGTAAGTTTGAAACCTTTTCCGATTTTGAAGAGGCTAACTGATTTCTGTCCGAAGCTAACATCACCCAATGGGATAGTTTCTGCCTCATTAACCTTTGCAGGAGCAGCATCCGACATGTTAACCATCGGCATGATTGCTTGCAAACCATTGATTGGTTGGTCAGATGCGATGATGTTCGGATAGAACGGAGCCTGGCGCATACCCAATGTGATAGCAGCACGAATGATTTCCGGAACAATCCAACGAATATTCTGTTGGGGCATTGTAAAGATGTTCTGCATCGTGTCCACTTTTGGATTGATGCCCATCTTTTCAAAAAGTTCATCTTCTGAAATACCCCATTTACCGGTAACCAATTCTCCAAAAGTTACCTCTACAGGCTTCTTGTCCTGTGAACCGGAACGAACAGCTTCCAAGCTTCTTACCATTTCCGGCAGCTCATTCATAAAATCCTGAGCCTTCATTTTTGTAATATCAATTTGTCCCATAATTTCTTTTTGGTTTAACGGATGAGTACTTGAATTACATCATTTGCCTCATCTGCGGGAGTGATGGCAATGAACTGTGATTCATCTGTAGCGGCTTCAGCGATTGTGAAACGGTCATGCAAGAGGTCTGCAGTTGGGTTAATGTAACCACAATCTAGAGCTTCTTTTGCAACCCAATTCAAAATCATATAGCCTTGAACTGCTACGGTTACTTCTACTGGGAAGTTACGTTGAGGTTGGTAAGCAGGATTGACATTGTCAGTTACTGCTATACCCAGATATACCTGGCTACCAGCACCACCCGGGATAAACGGTTCAATCAAACCGTCAGTACCCAAAGCAACTGCCATGCCCTGTACAATCTTTGTGTCAGCCTTTACATTGAAGGCTTGGTGCAATTTGTGTGATTCACTCTTGTAAATCACCGCTCTCGGAGTTCTTTCTCCAAAGAGAGTCATTTGCTGAGGATCGTTTACGATTTTAGTCATAACTCTAAATATTTATATGATAACTTACTTGATTTTCTTCTTGTACAGACTGTCGAGTACGCTGCCGGTTGAAGAAGGTTCTTGGTTCTGGGTAGTGTCTTCGGTTCCAGTCTTACCCTGAGTGTCATCTTCATTTACAGAAGAAGCACGGTTAACGTCCTTAGAACCGCATTTTGCACAAGTGAGAGGGAACTTCTCTTCCAAGCGAGCTTGGTAATCCTTAGTCAAGGAAATAAGAGTAGTGATGCCAGTAGTTTCTGCATTGAGCATCGTAACGATTGACTCATCTGCATTTTCACCCATCAACTTCTTGTAGGTTCCTATGGCATTCTCACGGAGAGAAGCAATGTGATTTTTACCTACCGTTGCCATTTCTGTCAAGTTTGCAACCTGAGCATTCAGATTAGTAACCTGTTCCGTAAGAGAATTTTTCTCTATAGTAAGGTTATCAACAGAAGTTTGCAATTCGTTTCTGGATGATACCAAATTCTGAATCAAGGATACCGCAGCTTCCTGGGACATCTCTTGACCTTCTCCCAAGGTAAGCATATCCTTACCAAACAGAGATTCGAGAAATTCTTGTAATTCTTTGTTCATATTTTCTTTATTATTGGTTTTTGATTTCTCATCGCCTTCTTGGTTATCATTAAAAGAACCCTGAGTATCGTCCTTTTCCTGGAAGGATGAAAAGTCTGATTTGTAATCAGTGAAGAAGTATTGCTTGGATTTATCATCCCGGTATTCTTCGTAGGATGACCAAGTTCTTTTGGCAAATGTAGGATTGATAATTTTACCATCAGAACCAATCTTCTGGGCAAATGAATCAGCTCCATGAGATACCAAAGAAGTTTCCATATACCGAACTACCTCAGTAACGATTCTTCGTACCATTTCACCCTTTGAGTCATAGGTACCAAGTTTTTGGTAAAATTCCCCATCCTCCATACCTGGGTGAGATTTATCCCACTTAAACTGTACGGTAACAGAGTTACTGTGAATTGAAGGAGGTTCCATAAGAATGCCTCTAGCAATTCTTGGGTTTGCCTTACCATCAATCTTCAAAATACCGTTGATACCTCCAGGGATAGTGAAACTACCCTCTTTGTAAGCCTCTTGCCACATTACTTGAGATACAGCACCAATTGCATTACCGATGTTAGTTTCATGGTCGCAATTTACTGTTTGCCCAAGTAACATCTTCATAGAAGCCTTGAGTACTCCATTCTGACCGAAGTCTGTCGGATTCCAGTTCTTAGATACAATCGTTTCAGAAAGTAATCTGAACATTGGTTCAATAAATTCTTCGTCCTTGGGAGTAAGTTCCGATTTATCCAGATTAGGGTAATAGGTGTTATAATCTATATCCCCTCCCCAAAACCCAAATTGAGCAATGGAATCCGGTGTAGGATTTTTCCATTTGTAATAATTCTCTGAGAAAGCCTTGGCTCCCACTGCTTCTGGGATATACCCAGCCATAATGGTATGGCCTTGACCTATCACCATAGAATCAAGATGCTCTTTGTTTTTCTTTGTAAATTTACTCATCTTGCTTTAGTATTTTGGTCTCCTCGAGAAGGAGCCGGGTTATTCTTATCTCTTGACCTACGAGCAGATTGGTTTTTATCATCTTGCCTTTGTTTCTTCTTAGTTCCTTCTTGTGGGTCTATATTACCTCCCTTAGCAAATTGGTCCTCAAGTGAAACTCTTGGTTCTTTCTCATCAGGAGAATCATAACCCATTGCCCAAGCATATTGCTCTTGACTAATGATACCAGCCTTATACAATAAGTCAAGGTTCTGTATCTTATACTGAAGACCTTGTTGGATTTTAACTTCATCAGAAACTGTAGAAGTTCCCCAATCAATCTTCATTCCCTTATTATTAAATCCTGCCAAACGCAGTTCTAGAGAATAAAGTCGGTCCAATACATAAGCTACAAGCATTTGGATATTTTTTAACTGGCTAATCATCTTAGACAGCATTATACCCGTTGCACCTTCACCAGTAGTAGATGATACCCCAATGATAGAGCCATTAACTCCCAACCCATTTGCTACAGATTGTTGGTTCATATTCCAAGGCTTCTCGATATTACCGAGCTCCTTAGTAGTAGAGTTGAGTTTGAATTCATGGTCATCTATGTAACCAGCAACTACCCCATCCTTCATACCCTCTTTAACATTACGTTTGAGGATATTGAGTTCATGATATAATCTGGATTCATAAGATTTGATACTCTCATTTGGCCTTTGTGGAGATTTCTGCATCTTAGCTTCTAAGAAACCAACCATACCACAAATCTCCATGATATGTTTGAAGTTAACCTTCATATCATTCTGACCCTTGAGAGAATCCAATGCAGGCATAAATGGAGGAACTCCATAAGGTTCATCGGTATCATTGAACATACCAACATAGAAGTAGGTTTCTGGGTTAAGCTTAATGTAATCTTGTTGCTTAACAAAGAAATTTATATTCTTTTGGTAAGGAGCATACACCCCATTTAATTCCCGTTTAAACTTGATATGCTCTGGTTTAAGGAATAATACAGTAGCCAATCCATCAAGCTTGTCATTTGGTACGCCTTCTACAGATATTGCCCCACTTACAAGAAGTTGAACAATCATTTTATTAACTAAACCATCTATACCAGCAGTATATCTGGTCCATCCCTTGGTGGCTTTCTTAAGATGTTCTCTCATCTTTGAAGCCTCTTCATCGGTATTATTAGGGAAAGTTACTGTATGACTGGTGTTAGCTAACTTAAACATATCTTGCAATGCGATGCCCATATCAGGATTTACTTTATATAAATCCCGAATTAAAGGTATCACATCAACACGAAAAGAGGGTTCAACTAATTTAGTCAACCCTTGTAAGGATGTAATTAAGTTATCGCTATCATCGTCAACTGAAACCCTACCAGGCGAAATCGATGTGGCAGGCTTCTCCTCTTTATTAGAGGATGTACCATTCTTGGGAGGGTCCTTCTTACGTCCCCAACCCCAACTAAAATTGAAGTACTTTTTCATCTTGGTTGTACGATTACGTTAGTTTTTCCTTTCCTTATGTGATTACATATTGCTTTTCCAAAGATATCATCATCGGCATATACATCTCCTTCAAGGTCTACGTCTACCGCTGAATTGTTAGCCCTATGTTTACCCATTGCAACAGGTCTACCTAAACCATCATAGATGAAAGTATAAGCTTCTTGTACAAAGAATGGGTCCTTAATGGTTACGTGATCTAATCGAATATCTTCTTCTAAGTTTTCTACTATCACTGAACGATTCTTTTGGGTGGTTAACCAACCAGGGGATTTATCCATTTCAGGTCTACTTTTACCTTTTTTCTTCAGCATCTTCTGGTAGTAGTAAAGGTTAGGGTAGCCTTCATCTTGAAGCTTAGAAGTTACTGATAAACCAACGTCATTGGATTCTGGAGCTATTATTGCCCAGTTAAACAACTTCCCAGTATCACCAAGTAACTTAGCATAAGCTCCCACTGCCATTCTTCCCTTATATACTACTTGTTCTTCTCCTAGCTTATCCATACAAGTAAATGAAGAGTAGTCAGAAGCTCTACCAGTTGCAACGTCAGCACCAATGAAATATTCTTTATCAGATTCCGGTTCACAGAATTGCCTGTATTGACCATTGAATCTTTTCTTTATTACTGGATAATCACTAAGGCAGTCTTCGATAGCCTTAATATCAGCTAAGTCGAAGACTGTATTACCAGATGATAAGAAGTCACCATCTATTTCTTGTGCAGTTCGTTTTGCTCCCAGAGCAGAGGACATTTGGTTATACCAATTGATATCTCGTTCCGGGTGCATTTGCCAGTATAATCGAATTGGGTTAAAAGGATTACCTCCTGCAATGGCATCTACCCAAGTTGAGTGATAGAAATTACCAACTCCATAGGGAGTGGAATTGACGATGGCAGCTCCACCAGTGGAAAGAGTAGGAAAAGCAGCAGCCCAAATTTGAGCAGCCCATCTTACTACTGCTGCCTCGTCAATTACCAGAAGAGAAAGGGATTCCGAACGACCGGCTTCGGATGATGTCGGAATTGATTCAATAAATGACCCATTATCAAATTCTATCATGGAAGCAGAACCGTATTCTCCAGCTCTACCATTGATTATGGGAGTTTGAAGGTACCATGGAAGATTCTTGTACATGAACTTAATCTTCTTAAGCACCTTCTTAGCAGTTGTGTCTTTGATAGAGATAATGTTTATCTTTTTGTTGGGATGGTACATCGCCAACCAAAGACAGTACATAGAAATAAGTTCTGTAATTCCTGCCTGACGGAATTTGAGAATGATATTGAATCGTTGGGCAATGAAATTGTAGAGAACTGATTTCTGAAATGGGTATAAATCGAATCTTACCTTTCCTCTTACTGGATGTATCACATAGCAAAAAAGGCTAAAAAAGAAAATATCACTAGAAACTCGGGATAGGTTTGATAGCTCTTCCCGAGTTAATGTAGTTCTAGTTTCTGAGATAGTTTTTGCCATTACTTAAAAGTTATACGTTATTTGAAATTCGATGTCAGTACCTATACCAGATTTTATCTTTGGGTAGTAAAAGGTATTGACTCCGAATTTGTAATTAAATCTCTTAGTCTTGATTGAAAGACCAGCTCCCATATCGAAGAGATTATTGAAAGGTCTATATTTGCCATAAATGTATGGACTAAGTGATAACCTTGCAACTTTCTTTCGAGTTAATTGACCTTCATACCAGTTGTAGTTGTACTTATCTAAGTCGATTGGGAATAGTCTAGTTGAATAAGTGTTAGTCTCCTTATTGAACAGACTTAAGTTCAACTTATCTTTCTTCAAAACAATTTGAACCAGGGAATCTTGGTTACTGATAACTGGCTGCCTTAGCATGGAATCAGGAAAGAGAGTTGGCTGCTTATTATCATGAACTAAGATTTTACCTGGTTCAACTTTTTCTGAGTACTTCTTCTCTGGTTTAAAGGGTTTCTCTGTGTATACTGTATCTGGGATTTCATTGACCGCTAGTTCCAGGGAATCAACCTCTCGAGAAAGTTTGTAATTCCTGAAGCAAAGGTAAATAGTAAATCCTAGAAGTACAATGAACAAGGCCTTCTTTAAATTCTTCATGTTCAAAAATTTTAGGAAGTTCGCACGCTTTAATGATACTATCTATTCGGTAATCGCTTAGCGATTACCTTTATCGAACGAAGTGAGATAATATCCAAATATACTACTTACGATATGATATATGAATAGCTATATATACGCAGATAAATATATAGATATATATACGTAGTATATTATATATCTATATATTTCAAGGCACCCCAGAAACTTATATATAAGACTTTATATATAAAGCTGAAACTCAAGGTTCTTTGGTATTTGCCTTTTTGAGGCATTTTTTGAACCAAATCCCTACCTCATAAACCGAACCTTTGGCAATTGTGTACCTTGCCTTGTTAAGCCAGTAATGGTAATCCTTAAAATCACCCTCGAAGGTATCACCATCTTTGTGAAGGTAAATTTCGAATTTATCGGGGAATCCCATAATTGCCTTGAAATCCTCTATTCCCAGAGGGTAGCCATCGGGTCTGAATTGCCTATCTGCAGGTCTGAGAGTTAAGGGGGGTTTATCATACTCCAATCGATACACTCCTGGAAGAGTACTCATCTTTGCAGTTTTGATAGGCCACTTCTTTTCATCCTTGAAATCCCTAACCCAGAGCCTATGTATCTTTGCTACTGTGAGATTCTTCTTTTCAGGAAGCTTTCGATAGTCATACATTGCCAGAGTTTTACTCATGAACGGAATCTGGTTAGTATTATTTTCCTGAGAGAATGTGAGTGGTTTAAGTAGATTTCTAGTAGTTGTTGGAGTTTTTACTTGGAATATTTCATCAAAAGCATTCAAGTATTTCTTACCGGTCTTTTTATGTACTCCAATGATGAGTAATCGCTTCCTTGACTCTTGGGAGTTTCCGTAGTCTAAAACTGACCTTTCGTGAAAAACTAATTTATAGTCTTTGAAGGTTTCCTCAAAGAAATCCTTGGGAAGCAAGGTTAGCAGTCTTGGTAGATTTTCTATAAGAAATATCTTGGGTTTATACTCGAGTATTGATGCAATTACTAGATTAAGACTACGGTTATCTTTGGGATTACCTAATTCTTTTACCTTGGATAACCTCATAATACTAGAACTACCGCAATCGGGGCTTGATATAATTATGTCTACTTTCTCATCAAATTCTTGTAAACAAAAGCCCTTATAGAACGGTATATCTCCAAAATTTAATTTCCATTGTTCTTCGCCTGGAGTGTGGAATACTCCCCTTATCTCTATGTTCCCTAACAAATTCTTCTTAAAAGGGAACAGGAGTGCACCCTGTCCAGCGCACACTCCCAATACCCTTAGTTTCTTCATTTCTTGTAGCTTCTCAATTTAATGTACTTAATCCAAGCAAAGGGCTTACGGTCTTCCAAGTAACTCAGATTCTTATCATTGTTGTGAGCTTCTTCTTCGAAACTTACATCATGGTATCTTTCATTCTGTTTATTCCACTTGGCAAAGCACAATATGATGAAATATTCGATGATATACCAAAGGTAGAAGAATCCAAAAGTCAGAGCCACTACCCACCAAAAGGATATACCAAATGATAACCAGAGTATGATACCAAGTATCAAACCCGCTATACTACACTCAATCTGCTGTATCTGATGAATACACTCATGATTGATATCATCGGGTTTACACTCTTCTACTTTGTGTTTGAAGAATGAGTTATACACCAGAGTAATTGCTTTGTAACTGGGGAAAAGAAATACTTTTGCTACCCAGCTGTTAAAATGACATCTTTTCATAATTTATCTTTGAAGTTTTCGTAAGCATTTCTTAGTTTTTGGTCGTAGGCATTCTGGGCATACCCGGGACCATTGTATTTTCTGGCAAAGCCAGCCCAGTCCTTTTCTTTGAGATTACTCAAACAACCAGAGTTTTTCATGAAATAATACATGAGTTCTAGTTGATTTGCATGAGATTCTGACATCTTATGAACGAATTCGAAGACATCTTTACATTCACAGAGGTTGTGATTGAACCCACAAATCTGGAACATACCCCAACTTGCAGACTTCAATGCACATTCTTCGTCAATTTCTTTGGCTAATTCGAGTCTTTTGTACTCGTGTACACCTCCCAAGTACTTCGATTTATCCCATTTAGGGAAGAAAATCGTAGAATATCTCTTACAAAGGTAAGCTAAATCTCTGTCAGGGAATTTCTTATGTACTTCTTTGTACATAATGTGACCCTCAAAGAGAATTTGAGGCCTACCGTCAGCTAAAAACCCGTCTCTACCGGCAGCTTCCACCAATTGGACAGCTTTCAATAGGGCAGGTTCTAAACCTAAGCGAATAGCAAGGTCTTTAATCATTTCATTTGTTAGTTTATCCATAACTTATCAGTTTTAATGGTTCGATTTTAGTAACAAAAGTATTGCTTATAACCCATTTTTAGGATGTTTCGAGGTTCTATTATCATATATAACTTATAAAATAATGCAATATGGACAAGAAAAATGAGTGCCAGATATGTGGCAAGCCAATTAATTTAGAGGAATTTGATGAAACTCGGGAAATCCCTCAACTTATGGCAAGAAAACAAGTTTGTTTTAAATGTGCTTTTTGGTTTAATCGATTAGCTTATAATAAAGAACTTGAAAAAGAGAAGAAAATTGCCGTAATTACTCCCGATTATTCCCATTGGATAACTAAAATACCGGGAAGTATTTTAATGGTACCTTCTGCTTTTGGGGGAATTTACCAAACTAAACTCCAACCAGTCAACACTCTTGGTGTTATAGATGAAGATAAAGAGGAACTTTTCATCATCCGTTATAATAACATCACTCACCAAGGCACTATACCAGAACATCTAAGAAAGCTTTTTAAAGTAAACGGAGTAATTCTATCTCCACAGGAATACAAAATGCTAGAAGATTACCGGGGCAATGCCTATGAATTTATAAAAAATAAAATAGATAATGCAATAAATAAAGAATAATTTCGTATATTTGCATAAAGAAAATTTCTAAATAAAATAGATATGAAAAAAGAAAAGAAAGAAGCTAAAAAGCTCAAAGAAGGTGATGAAGTTATCTTCGTATTATCAGGAAGACCCATCACAGAGAAAGTAACAGTAGAATCCATCGATAAGAAAGGTGGATTTGCAATGCTCAGTAACCGGGTAAAAGTTGCAAGAACTCTCGGTCCTGATAATACATATCCAAGGTTGGATGGGCAAAAAGGAGATGTTCTTCCTCTCACAGAAGAACATGAGAAAGCCTACCTTGCATATAAGGCTTATTTCTCGATTAAGAGAAACATAGAGTTCCTTGACAAGGAAATGAAAAGTATGAAAGATACCGATGCTTTTGATATGATGATTGATTTCGATAAGAAGCTTACCAAGATTATTAACAAATACCTCAAAGAACAATGACTACTGTATTAGCAATAATTTATTTGGTATGCTTACCGTTCACTGTATTTTTTGTAAGGGCTTGCTTGGATTATTTACCCTATACTCACAAAATACACTCTCTTATTCTATTCATATCGGTATGGATAGTATTACCTCTATTCCCGATTTACTTATTAATCAAATACCTAAAATATAGATTACTATGAGATACTTTTTTGACAGAGATGGTAATTATGCTGGGTCATCAATGCAAGGGTGGGAGATTCTTCTCCTACTCTTGTTCCCAGTTGCTCTAATAATCTTCCTCGTATTCTTACCTTTCTATGTATTTCATAAATACAGTTCTAGAGAAGAGGATAAAAAATACGAGGAAGAACATCCAGAAATACTAAAAGTAGATTCTTATATTACCTGCTGGTATCCCTGGCATAGGTATTCTGTTGCATATACACTGGCTCTTATATTCTGGGTAATTGCTTTTATAATTGGGATATTATCTTAATACCTGTATTAAGTTGGAGCTCCCCAATAAAAGTTCAAATCTAATGGATATTTTTTAGTGGGGTTAAACCCACTGGAGAGTATAAGAGTACCACTACTAACAGAGGGAGTTGAAACTTTTGTAAGAGTATAGGAACCCAATCCAGTTGTTTTTGTTGTAAAGTATTGGTTATCGGGTATATTGTAATTAGGGCTAAAGGCATTACCATTCTTATCAAGGCAGGACCAAGACAACATGTCGTAATTTCCTGGGTACATAGGAGAAATATAGACATTAATCATATTTCTATTTTGATTTACTATCCAATTCTTATATCTGGTACCATCAGCCATTGATCCATATTCACCACTAATATTGGTATCTGCAGCAAAAAAACTATCCATTGTAGTCCCAAAGAGAGTTATGGGAGAGAAACGTATTTCCCAGTATTCTTTTTCTTCGGGAGTAGTAAGATGTAGATTTATTTTATTACCAGATTCATTTTGTGTAAGTACACAAAGCCCAGAACCGTCATTTCGTGCAGTAATCTGAATCTCATTGTTACTCTTGTCTTCCTCCAGAATATAGTCCGGGTTATTGATGCTAGCAGAATAACCAACTTCAATAACCCCGAACAATTTGTCATTTACATACTTACTCTTTTGAGATTGTATTGTCCATCTCTCAGAGTTTCCCCTTTTTATTTCTGCATATACATCTTGGGTAGATCTCCCCCCCCCCTAATTTAAGAACTTTATTTTCCATAATATATAATGTTTTTAGATTGATACTGTTCCTCCTGCACTTGGTACTGTAAATGACCCATTTAATATCCAGGTAGCACCTGAATTAGTATATACAGCTACTATATTTCCAGTAGTACATTCTATTCGAGAACCAGGTTCTGAGTCATTGGCATAGAATGGAATCTTCATAGTAATAGTACCAGTTGCTGAGAGACCTTGTATATACACCTGATCTGAAGATGATGTATTCTGTGGCCTAGCTCCCTTGCCAAAGAGATAGTAGCCTGTACCTATGGGCAATCCAGAGAGAGTGAATGTTGAAGCCTTTTGTGGCTCCTGAGTTACTGGTATACTAAGGTTAGCATCCCCACAGGTTAAGAAGATATACCCTGAACGGTCAGCTCCAGTATTATTATTTGATAAAGCAGTCAGTGATAACCTGTAATGGTTCTCAAGAGTACCAGCTGAGGCAATGGATACTGAGCACCAATAGGGAGCACTACCCACATTGGGAGTTTCTGGCTTTTTAGACCCATCACTACCATTTAAATAGGCCATCACAAGGATTTGAGCAGTATTACCTTTACTACCACCTAAAGGCAGTGAGTTTGAAACCATTTTTATGTATCCAGTATAGGTAACACCGGATTCCTGAGTTACTGTGAGATTGATTTTGTTATCAGACCCATTTTGGGTAAATGTCAGAGTAGTAGACCTTGAGGACCCAGTATTTTCTGAATAGTTAATTTTTACATCTAAGTAACCATCTCCAACGGTAACTCCTCCCCAAGTAGCCCAACTTACGGAGGCCGAGCCCAAAGTACAAGAGGGTGTAGAGGTTGAAACTACTTTGCCATTTACCAGTTTCCTTTTGAGGGAAGTGATACGGTAGGTTACAGTACCACCTTTTGAAGATACAGTATCTGTACCTGTATCTGTAATTGCACGTGCTAGTTTGAATTCTGTTTTTTCTTCCATATCTTTATAAGTTTTTGGTTTATAGAAAGAACTTTGATATTGTAATCTGCCAGAGGGATAAGGTGGATGAGAGCCAGGGATGTTTTATTCTCTGGTTTCTCTGTGTGTTATGTGGGCATGTGTGTGGTGTGGGATATCTGGGCATGCCCTTATCACGAAGAGTGATTTTTGTGGGGTACTAAAATATGTAATTTGCCTTCAAGGTACCCCTTAATGCGAAAGCCTAAAATTTCCTGGTACTAAAAGGGGAGTACGGTTCCGTTAAATTTAACATTCAAAAATAAAAAGTAAGGGACAAACATTTTTATTTATCCCTTTGCTTTCTTTCAATCTTTAAATGTTTCGTTATTGTCTTTTAAAATTTCTTTTAAGTCTCTATAGCATTGAATTGCTAACCAAATTACACCAACAAATAAAAATATATTTAATAACATAGAATTTAATTTTTAAGTGAGTAGGGAAATATTTCCCTACTCTGATTTGTTTTTACTTCAAGGAGTTTTTCACTATTTCAAGCCCTTTTATTAATATCTCTTTCTTTTCTTCTTTAGTGTTTTCGCTTGCAATAGAATTAAATGAAAAATCATTTAATGTATAGACTTGTTTATAAAAATCTATAAAGCCCTCAATTAGTTTTTTATCTGCATTTGTTGCAATCGTTGAAAGAAAATTAAAAGTTACGTTTCTGAACTTTTTGCGTAACGATTTGATTTGCTTTTCGTTTGCACCCTCAAAAAGTTCTTTTTTGTAAATTTCTGTTTTTGTCCCTAAAGAAGTTTTGAAAAGACCCGCATTTTTTTCTTTAACGCTTTTCAATACGTCTAAAGCAATTAAACTATTTGCTTTTGCGTTTGCACTTGCTTTTTCTACATTCACGTCGTTAATTTGCTTTTTCATAATTAAATTGCTTGAAAGTTTTATTATTTATTATTTTTATTACCTTTTCAAATAGACTTTCAAGACTTTTTTAACTATTCTAATAAGGTGGTATTTATTTCATTTCTGTATTGCAAATATAAGAACTATTTTTTAATCTACAAAATTTTTAGAAAATTATTTTCTTAAAAAGTTTTAAATAAAAATTCATTCAAATATCGCTTTGTTTTTCTCACATTGCAAAGATACGGACTTTATTTTAATCTACAAACATTTTCAAGAAAATTTTTTGAGAAAATGAATATTTTTATTTTCAAAATTATTTTTGTGAAAAATTCATAAAATGAAAAATATTGTGCACTTAATATTTGCACTTAATTTTGGGGGTTCACAAGGGTAATCTTCACACGCCTTGTAGTGGGCATATATGATATGTATATGGATATTCCTATATGGCCTATGCCTGTCCTCTAGGAAGTGTATTATATACCTGTATATTGAAGGCCATTAATGGACTAGGGTGATAAAGAATTAGGGCCGATTAGCTATATCCCTATTATTGCCCTCTATAAACCTATGGGTCCTAATTCAATAAGGACCTATAGGGACTATGGTAAGCCTATAGAGATTAGGATAGCCTATAAGGGCTTACTAAGTTAGCGTAAGTAAAAACCCAGAACCTAAGTTAGGCCTGGGTTAATTGGTTAGTATTCGCAATATTCTCGTTCAAGGTAAATGTTGAGATCCTTGAAAAGTTTGATACCTGGTATAGGACCGTCATTTCTGTCCCAAATCTCGAATTCGATAAATTGGGTCTCATAACCTTCTATATCTGAAATAGAGAGAAGATAGTTCTGGCTTGGGTCAAATTCTTCAAGGAAAACCTCGATAGTAGCCTTAATCCTAATAGGGTGAGTATTAGTAAGGCCTTGTACGATTTGTGTTAATCGGTTTGATAATTCTTCTGTGTTCATAGGTAATGGGTTTTAAGTGATTATTATTCTATTTTCTTACTGCAAATATAAAGACTTTATTTTAATTATGCAATAACCCCAATTGCCTTGTGAGGTCCTTAATAGCCTTGAAGGTTAATTTGCCTTTATCCCTCTAAAATCCCCAGAGGCCATTAATGGAGATTGCCCTTTACCTTCCCTACCTATAACTAATATTATATAATACCTAATGGCTCTCGGTAATTTAGGGGTACCTAGATCACAAAATTGTCCTAGAATATAAAAATTAATGCTAATATAAATACTAATCAAATTACTTACAGAGTTACTAGGAATATTGCCTAAATATTACCTATAAAGGCCTTAAATCCTATAAACCTTTTAGCCTTGAAACCTAATAATTTTAATTACCTAATCACAAATCCTATTGCCTAATCCCAGTACTTATTATATAATATATACTAATATAAATGGCTCTTAGGGGTAGGGGATTTAGAGGCCATTAATGGTCGGATTTATTTGCCTTTTTAGGCCTTTTTGAGTTTGCCTTTAAAGTGTGTAGTAGAGCTATATGGTATAGTGGCTATATAGTGAGTTGAGTGGCTTTGTATAGTAGAGGGGTTATCATTTGCCTTGTTTGCCTAAATCCCCAAAACCCCCGGCGAGGTACCTTGATATGTATTATGGTATATTGATCATGTATGTAGTATAATAAGGGGTATATGTGTATTGGGTATTTTATTATATGTACCTTAGTTGGGATGGTAGCTTAGTTAGGCTCTATATGATTTTCTTTTTATTTTTGTGTTGGGTGGGGGAGTATTGGGTTATGGGTGGGTTAGTATAATCCTATATGTGTAGGATACTAAGATTAGTGATGAGGTGTATAGGATTAGTGTTAGGGTTTGTGAGATTATATACCTTATTTTGTTTGTTGGGTGGGTATACTTGTGGGCTTGGTATATTTTCTCATTGCGTATGAGGGTTAGGATGGTGACTACGGATAGGATTATTCGGATTATGTGATAGATGGTATTCATGGTAGTGATATTATATCGATTATGGTTATATCTGTTAGGTTCACTTTGAGGATTTCTCTTAGCTTTAGCCTTATGTGGGTACTATGTTTATGCCCTGGGTTTATTTCTTGTTTGGGGTAGCGGAGGTAGGTATTAAGTTCCTCAGTTCTGTACACTACGTTCATTTCTTCGCAGAAGCCTTCGGTAGTACCAGGTAGTGGGCCTGGTACTTCGAATGATACTAAGAATTTACCTGATGTTAGCATGGTTCTAGTTCGTTAGTTAGGATTCTTATATCGGTTAATTGATTCATGTATTCCTCTTCTGAGGATATGTCAAGGCATTTGCATGCTATGTAGTGACCGTACATGGATATACCTGATTCATAGCCTTGGTCATCATTCATGAAGTGGGCTAAGCCTTTCCTATTGATTTCGATTACTGGATAAGGAGGTTCTCCATTAGTTGCTTCTTTATCGAAGGTAGCAAAGTCATAAGTATCAGTGTTATCGGTCATGGTAGAGAATATTTCTATAAGCCAAGTAAAGTCCTCTAGAGGTACTCTGTCTAACCATTCCCATCCGATTGGGTATTCGTTTATTGTTATTGTTGGTTTCATGATGTTAATTGAGTTGAGGGTTAAACATTTGTTTTGGTTGGCCTAATAGGCAGCAATGAGGATAACCTGCTTCATCGAGGATTCCCAGTATAAGATATCGATTGGTATCTCTGGGAATTTCGAAATAGAAAGCTGGTTTCATGTCGCCATCTATGAATGTAAAAACTATCTGAGTGTTTTCTAGTAACCCATTTAGTTGTACATGAGAAAGGTAGTTATAAATAGCTTCCCTTTGATTTCTTGGGTTTTTATCCCATGAGATGAGCATATCGTCATACCAATTTGGATTATCGCATAGCTTTTTAAGTTGTTGTTGAATATACGGTGTCATGATTTGAAGTAATAATATAAGTCCTCGATTAGTTTATCCTGTTCTTCCCATATAGTATCTGATACTACGTATTCTGATACGAAATAGTTATAGAAAGGCCCAAATAGTATTTTTAATACTATGTCCTTGAGTTCGATATTGAGTTGTTCCTCTTCTTCGGTAGAACTGGGTTTGATTGCCTGAAGTTCTGCCTTATAGGATGCCGTTACGACATCCTTTAGGGTTTGAATATATTCTGGGTTAGTTTCCTTGAGAATACTTAATTGTGATTTGAGTTCTTTACTTATCATGGGGCTTAGCGATTATGGATATGAATCCTTGTGGATATTGAGTATAAAATAATTGGTAGTTCCCTGTGGGCAAGAAGACTTGCATTATGTTTGCAAGTAATGGGTAGATTTTCCATTGGTTTTCCTCTAGAAACTTGTCCCAGGCTTCTGATTCTTCGGGATAATTTCCAGAAAGTTGAATGTGATATTCCTTTTGTTCCGGAATAAATAAATTGGTTACTACTTGGATTTCGTCCGATTCCTTTTTGTATTGAGTAATAGGATACCAGATGCCTTCGGTTTTCCATTTATTGAGCTGGAACAAGGACATGCCCTGTTCCAGTACGTTTAAGAGTTTATATAAGTTTACCATAGTGATTATTTATTAAGTTGTCTAATGAGTTCTGATGCAGCCAGGGAATCAAAGAGTTGGGTTTCTCTTTTGTCGGATTCCCATTTTTCGAGAGCATTATATGTTGCCGTATATTGAGATATCATGTCCTCATCTTGTTCCTCGTCCTGGATGAATTCCTGGAGATGTTTTTTGAGTCCAGTAATTATGTAATCCTGGTGTTCTGGAGTTAATTGAGGAATGCCCAATATGATAGCTTCTACCTGTGAAGGAGAATCATCATAGTATTGGTCGTCAGCACCCTTTGTTAGATCCATGGAGATGATGTTTTCCTTTAAGTTTTCGAATAAGTCTTCCTCTGAGGAGTATACCATTATGTAACCAGAGATATAAGAAGCAAGTGGATCATCATCCAGATCAATTGAGTAGACCCAGATATGTTTTGAATCCTTGTTAATAAGGAGACCATCAGCATAGTCGTAAGTAAAAAATGGGTGGGCAGCAAGCAAGTTGCGGATTTCGCTTAAATTTTTTAAATCATTCATAACGTCTATATTTAAAATGTTATTTGAGAAATATTTCTCACTATGCAAATATAGAAATAATATTTTAAATATGCAATAATTAATGGAGCCCAGATGTTAGTGTTTCTGAACTCCCTGAGGTATATTAACTGATTGGGGGATTAGTATAATTCATCGGCCAGTATTGGTTCATTATTTGGCTTATTTAGTTTCTCCTTTGAACGTCTAGTAGCCCAATTCTCGTAGGGTTTGTAACTAAATGTACGCATTGTTTCATCGTATGCAGCATATACC
>ENA-OYYI01000057-OYYI01000057.1-human-gut-metagenome-genome-assembly--contig:-NODE-57-length-62298-cov-20.467731_pt1 | contig 62298 bp, 28 predicted proteins | sample MGYA00244063_ERZ653448 | MGnify/ENA primary metagenome ERZ653448 (study PRJEB26926, sample SAMN06165192) | human gut metagenome | biome: ENVO:00009003; feature: ENVO:2100002; material: ENVO:00002003...
TCACTTGCGCAAAGCGCAAATATCACTGTTGCCATAGGCAACAATATCACGCACGCTTGCGTGCATATCACTTGCATCGCCTTGCGGCTCGTGTTCCGTCTTTGAAGTTGCACATTCCGTTAATAAGTGCGCCTTGAATAAGTGTTGGATGCTTAAAAACCGAAGTTGCCGGGAGTGATGAACAGACCGCTGATAAGGCTTAAAATCGCAGCCAGCATCACCACGTGAACGACGTAGACGATGAGAGCGTGCTTGCCGAAGAAACAAACCGCTTTTTCTATCGCTTTTGCGATTGCCGTCGTAACCTTGCCTGCGCCGAGCATGAACTTCAAGGCGTCTATCGAAAAATCGCGCAGGGATTTCTTTTCCGCTTCGACGTTTGCGTAAAGGGCGTCGCAGGTTTTTTTGTAGAGAGCTTTCGTCAGGTCGAAACGCACGAGAGAAAGGCGTTCGTAATAAAACAATTCGCCTATGAGTACGCCGGCAAAATAGAAAGCGGTGTAGGGTATCATGGTGAACAAATCGCCGGGTGAAAACTCGTATTGAGAGTAGAATAAGGACGGGTTGCCCCAAAAATCGTGAGGCGGGAAGATAATCGCAAAGATTTTCGGTGTCGTCGCCGGCGGTGTGTAGCAAAAATACAGACACAGCGTAAGCACGATTAGCACTATGCTTGCGATAATCATTGCAAGCCGATTGTCGCGCGTCAGAAAGGAAATCAAAGCGTATAAGAGCATGGATACGGCAAGGAAGTCAAGCACGCCGAACGCAACGAATACGCCGCTTATTCCCATTTGGTTTTGTGCGATATACGAGCCCAACGTGTAAATCAATGCAACGACGAGCAGTTGAAATCCGCGCTTTGCATTGTTGCGCGAAAAAGTGCAGGATATGCCCGATATCGAGAAAAATACGAACAAAACTATGGGGTGTATTATATCTCGAACACCGCTTGCGCTGCCGTTTATCCAGTTGTAGCAAAACGTCGTAAACGCATCGCCGACGCCTCTGCGCACGAAGTCGAAGCCGTACCATTGATTGCCGAAATACGACCCCAGCAAGATTGCCAGATGGTCGAGAATCATAAGGATGACGCACACGCCGCGAAGGAAGTCGATTTCCCAGATTCTGTTGCGCTTGCGCCTCGGTGCGAGGGTGATTCGAGCGTCCTCGCTTATCAACGGATTTTTTTCTAAGCTCTTTTGCATAAAATGAATATAGCACTATTGTTTTTCAATGTCAAACGACGGTCTTCACGTGAGGACGGATTGTGAAAAACGACAGATTAGATACGCTAAATTGATTGAAAAACGACAGAAAACGTCGAAAGAAAAATAAGTTGCGAAAAACCGCTCCGAAAACTTTTTTCGCGGATTCTATCCGCATAAACTCATTTTGAAAAACTTTGGAAAAATTTGTAAAAAATACGGTTAGAATGTCGAAAAACACGGAATTTGTCTATAAAATCAGCGACAATCGGGAAAATATGGCAAAACGTTAAATTTTTGCGATTTTCGGATGCGAAAAGGGCTGAAAATCGGCATTTCCCCCAACAGATTGTGCTTTGAAATCAAGCACACCACAAGGTATTGTTATTGATATTCTAAACATATAAGTATTGACAAATAGGCGAAAAAAACGTATAATTGGACTGTATAATAATCTACACGTATGCGTTACACGCGTAAAGCATGCGTTTCGGAGGAGATTATGAGAATGAGAAAGTTATCGTTCGTATTGTTGCTCGTGCTGGTAAGCGTTATGCTTTTCGGCATGGTTGCATGCAATCCGACAAACAACGGGAACACGGATACCCCCGTTATTCCTACGCCCACACCCGATCCGGATATCGACAACTCGGAATATCTCGGCTCTCAAGAGGCGTGGAATATCTTTAAAGAGGCGGCTCTTGCAGAGGCTCACTCGGAGAAAGACAAACGATACATAAACGTCGACACGGCTTTTGTGCTCGGTTTCTCCAAGGACTCTTACGATTCACTCATCGTGGCGCGCTTTGCAAGCAAGATCGATTCGCAAGACGATTCCAAGAGCCAAATCCTCGTCGAGTTCCGCAAGCTCACGTCCGAAATCAACGGCAGAACCGTCGACAAAGACACCGTCTGCACGATGGCGAAAAACGGTGAAGGCACATTGCTTTTCGGCGCGTACTACTATGAAGGCAAGCTGGTTGCCGACATGCGCGGAATAAAGAAAGGGGACGGCGTGCACGTCGTTTATACCGATACGATCGATATGACGAAGTTTGTGTCCAGATTTGCGGACGCTCTCGATCAACTCGATCTCTCTTCCGTTCTTTACGACACCCTTATGGGTTATGACATCGGCGGACTCATCAACAGCCTTATCAAAATCGATTTGGCTCATTTGACGGTTGAACAATTGCTTGTGAACGTTTTGTTCGGCGCAAGCAAGAGTACGATCGTGGACTACGGCAACGGTCATCAAGTGTTGCGTATGCCTTGCGATCTCGGTCTTATCGTCAGCATTATTCCGCTCGTTCAAGGTCTTATCCCCGAAAACATCATCAATCTCGTAAAAGACGTGCTCGGCCTCGATCTCGGCAAGCTCGGCGCACTCGCGGGTATGGCTCTTTATTTGGAAGCCGACATCATGAACGGTGCGCTCAAAGGCGTCAATTTCAACATCGACGTCAACCTCAACTCTTACGGAGTTGAAGGCGTCGAAGAAAAGTACGGCACTTTCCAATCCGAATTCGGCATCGATCTCGGACACGCAAAAGCGGACTTCGCAGGTACCCCCGACCTCGACGTCGTTGCGCTTTTGAAATCTCGCAACGAAAACAACACCGCCATTCAGGACGGTGAAAAGTCCCTTTACGATTCCGTCAAGGAAAGCGAAAACAAATATTCCTTCCTCACTCTCGACGGCGCGATAACTCTTTCTCTCGACTTCAACAAAAAGACAGTGTCGATTGACAACGTAATCGGCTCTTTCGGCACTCTCATATCAAATCTTCTCACCAAAAATCTCAAACCCGAGATGCTCGAAGCTCTCAAACCGCTCTTTGCAAAGGAAATTAACTTCGAAAAAGGTACGGTTGAGTTGACGATCAAGCTCCAAGGCGAAATCAACACCAGAGATTCCAAAAAGACAAGACTCGCTCTTGAAATTCTCGGCAGAAACGGTGCAAAACGCGTCACGGCATACTACACGGGCGCAAGAGAAGGCGTATATCTTGACGCAAGCGGTTTGCTCGGCTCGAACGGAACGAAGTTTAAAATCGACGACATCAACGTCAATGACCTGCTCGGCGAGCTTGTAGACAAAGCGTTTGCCGCAATCAAGGGCGCACTCGACGGACTCAAGGGCGGAGCAACCACTCAAAATATTCAACAAACCCTTGTAGATAACGGCGAAATCGTCATTCAACACGGCGCGTTTGCGGCGGCGGATTCCGACGGCAGCGTGGATGTTTTGGCATTGATCAATATGATACTCGACCATATCAATCTCGATATGGACGGTGACATCTTCAATATCAGAGGCATCGAAGTTCAACTCACCAAAGATTTGCTCGACACCATTTTCGGTATGGTGTTCAAGGGCGAGAACGCAGGTGCGAAAATTCCGATTCAGGATGCGTCTTTGGTTTATAAGAATCTCGGCGCACAACAAGAGAAGACTCTTACGTTGTCCGCAAATCTCGGCGTAGAAAATGCGGAACCGCTCGTCGGACTTGCTCTCGGCGTCGGAGTTACCTTTGGTAAAATCAACAATTTGCCCGGATTTAACGCAACGTTCGAAAAACTCGAAGAAGAACTCGAAGCAAATCCCGACGCATATTTGCCCATCCTCAAAAACGGCAAATTTAACACCGATTTGCTCCACGTAAACGTTTCGACGGGACTCACCGTTGACGTCAATACACTCAAAGGCGAACTTGCAAAGATCACCGTCGACATGCCCAATCAAGACATCGGAACGATGTTCAAGGGCGTTTTGCTCACCGCATTGATCGAACTCGGAAACATCGACGGCGGTCTTAAACTCGACATCAACGCGGATATCGACCTCACCGGCGGAATTAACGCGGACGCAATCCTCGATATGCTCCTCAAATCTTCCGCGAAGATTGCAATATCCAAGCAATCCAACAACGAAGAAGTGCTTGCGCTCTATTTGCAAGACGGTTGGATTTATCTCAAAGCGGACATCCTTTGCATAAACGTCAAAGAAATCAAAGTTAACGCAAAAGAGCTTCTTGCAGCTCTCGGCGTGGGCGCAAGCGGCTCGGGAAGCGGACAAGCTCTCACCGCAGACGACACGACGGGCGACGGCATGGATATCAACGCCGTGCTCGGATTCGTTGCGGGCATCCTCGACGGTTTCAATCTCGGCAATCACGCTCTTGAAATCGTGCTCGCGTCCAACCTCTTCGAACAAGTGCTCGATTTGCTCAACATCGACGGCGTTAAAATCGAATTTGCAAGCACCGACTTCGACGGCGGTATACGCATCGCTCTCAACGACGGACTCAATTTGCCCGAACTTCAACTGGGCGTGTTCATGTCTTTGGGCAACAACGTCAACCTCAACGTCGCACTCAGCGGTTTGTCTGCCGGTTTGAACGACAAGGCGACAAACTATCTTGCAAACGACGGACGTCAAAGCGAAGATTTCACCGAAATCCTCGAATATCCGTTCGTTGGGATAGATCTTACGCTCGGTCTTGACTTCAATGCGGACCAAGGCGCAAAAGAACTCGTGTTCGGCAAGGGTACACACTATCTCAAAGACGGAAAATACGTTGAAATCACCGACTCGAATCCCGTCCCCTCGGACTACACGGGCAAGCTCTATTATAAAGATTCAAACGGTACTTACCAAGAAGAGAATATAACCAAAGCAACGCTCGCATTTGACGAGAAGATGTCGCTCAACTATGAGTTGCGCATTGCCGGTCAACTCGATTTGTCGCCTATCATCGACTATTTGTTCGGTGCGCCTCAAATCAATACGAAAGGCAACGTAAGCGAATTGCTTGTCGAACTCACCGGCAAGAAATTTGCCGAAGAACGCAAAGTTTTGCTCGGCGTTTACTACACCGGCGGTTCGCTTTATATCGACGCAAAGAATTTTGGTCTTGACAAAGTAAAAACCGACGTTGACCTCTATGAGGTCATTCTCGCATTGCTCGCAAAAGATTCCACCGTTATCGTAAACGGCGGCACGAATGCGGACGCAATGACCGCCGAGGAAGGCGACGCAAACGATCAAGCGGCGAAAAAAGCCCTTGCTCTCGACATTATCGCAACGCTTTCTTCCGACAATTTGAAACTTCAAATCGCAAAGGGATTGACGGACATCATCTATCAACTCCTCGGTTTCGACGCAAACGAACTCACCGCATGGGCGCAAATCGCATGGGCAAACGTCAAAGACAAATACGACAACAAACCCGTCAGAGTTGCGGTTGACGTAAACAACGACGCAGGTCAATCTGTCGGCGGAGCGGAAATTTATATCGGCACGACCGTCAAAACGGCGGACGGTTCTATTCTCAATCCCATCAACATCACGCTTGGCGGCGACTCCGTAGAACCCGTTAAAATCGTGCGCAACAACAAAGAAACTCAAACGATGGCAGCCTATTTGCAAGGCGACACAAGCGACGTGTTCGAAGACGTGACGCTCTTCAACGCTTACGGCGACATCGCATTGCCGTCGATCTTTGCCGAACTCAAAGGCACGTTTACCGTCGGTGCGGAAGCGGGCAACAAGTCCTGGACGGTGGGCGAGTGGATTGCAAACTTCCTCGACGACAGCAATCCCGAACTCAACTCCTTTATCAGACAACTTCTTCTCACCTATAAGGTGCCTGTAGAAGCAGGTGCCGAAATCGGATTCCGTATCGCACTCAACGCACATCTCAATCCGAACGTTCCCATTGACTTCACTCAAAATGCGGTATTTGTCAAATACGCCGCATCCGAACTGGCAAATCTTGCCAAATTCGTCGAGGTGTACAAACTCAACGGCACAAAATACACGCTTCTTACGGACGAAGAGCGCACTTCTTACGAAGGCGACGTGTACGTCAAACAATACGTTGCAGGCGGAATTGCACTGAGCGAAGTTTCCAAATCGAATTATCGCGGCGAAGGATATGTTCTCGTCGGTGAAAACTACGTCAAAGTCAACGTAACGGACGAAAACTCCGTGTTGTTTGAAAACGACAAACTCTATACAGCGGCAAGCCTCCTCGATATTGCATACATCGCTTCTCACAGCGATATCGCTATCGAAATTTACAACAAGAGCATCAAAGACGTAGACAAGATGACCAATGCGGAAAAAGTGCAAAGCGTCATCCTCGCTCTCCGTTTGCAAAGCACGGGTGAAAACGCACAAGGCGACGCAGTCAGCACGGTATATCTCGATTTGAGCAACGATTTCCACATCGCTCTTGCCAATATCAACATAGGCGCATTGCTCGGCGGTTTGCTTAAAGGCAAAGGCGACGGCGGCAACGGTGGCACAGCGATGACGGCGGATGACGGCGGCATCGATCTTATGGGCGTGCTCGGCTCGGTGCTCGGCGGAATTATCGGTTATATCGGCATTGACTCGAAGGGCGTGCAAATCAACTTTGCTGAAGCTCTTGTCGTAACGCTTGTACAAATGCTTGCCGGAAAGAAAATCGATCCCGACAAGTTTATCAAGCTCAATCCCGACAGAAGCTATCTTGCTCTTACGTGGAAGTACAATCTTGCTCTCAATCTCCAAATCGATCCCGTGTATCTCGGCTTGGAAATCTCTGAGATCAATCTCGGACTCGGCAAAGAGGACGGCGTTATGCCCGACGATTTTGACAGCTCCATTTATACGACTGCCGAAAATCTCGATACGCTTTCTCTCAACGTCGAACTCGGACTTGACTTGCAACTCAAAGGACAAGAAGAGCAAGTTCGCCTTGAAAAATACCTCGATTTGTTCCTTGCGGATCTCGGTTTGAAACTCGGTTTGGATATGTTTGACAACATCGATTATCAAATCGGAATCAGCGTGGGCGCAAACCTCGCTCTCAACGAACCCAACGACAGCAATATTGTTCTTGAAATAAAGAATAAAATAACAAATAAGAATATAATAGCGATTTACGTCAACGGCGGCGACGTCTACGTCGACCTCGGAAACCTCGGCAGCGATCCGTTCTACATCGAACAAACCAACATCAGCGAGATCATTTGCGACGCAATCACCAAACTTTTGGGTGATCTCAATTCGTCTGCAAGCAAGAATTCCGGCGCATCGACCGCTTCGGACACCGTAAACGCTATGAGCGCAGACGAGCAAATGCAACTCGTGCTTGACATCGCCGACGGCAAACTCGGCGTTCTCGTCATGCAAAACGTGCTTGTCGGACTTATTGCCGCACTCACTTCAAAGGGCGAAGGCAGCACCGACATTGCAACCATCATCGAAAAACTCGACCTCGACATCTCCGTCGGCGTCGATTTGCAACTCGATCCGTCTATCGCAATCAACGTCGATATCGACAGTAATCTCCTCTCTCTCGGCGTGAGCATCGACAACATCGATCTCGCAACGGGCAAGAGCAGTAACGCTTTCAACACCATCGATGCAAAAGCGAAAGAGGGTATCGACAAATTCGTGGAAATCACCGACTCTTCCTTCTCGGGCAAGAAATACAGTCTTGTGGACGGCAAGTACGTCGAATCTGCGGACGGCAATTTCAGAAGATATTATCGGGAACTCAACAACGCGCACATCGTTTCGCTCGACCTCAGCCTCATTGTAGACTACTATGCAAGCTCCACATATGTGTACGTTGACGACGCAAAGACGCTCGAAGCGTTCTCGCCCAAGGACAGATACTCTCTCAACCTGTATGACAACAGATTCGTGCAAGACGACAACGGACATTATATCCGCGAAGGTTTTGAATTTGACGAATTGCTCAACGTCATTCTCGGCATGGACGGTTTGAAAGACGTGCTTGCAACAATGCTTCCGCAAATCAGAATCAACACCGACAACGAGGAAATAGGTTTTGACGTGATTAAAAACGCGTTCAGCGTCGGCGAATTGCTCGAACGTCTGGGACTCAACCTTATGCTCTCGGACAAGATGGACGACGGCTTCAAACTTGACGTCAAGGCAAGACTCAACTTGCAAGAGATGGGATTGGAGGATCTGTCAAAGTTCGATCTGAGCAAACTCAATCTCAAAACGTTGCTCAACGGCATCGAAGCAAGCATCGGCATCGATTTCGACTACGAACATCCGGGCAGCAACACCAAGATAAATATTTATCTCATCAAAGACACGGTTTACATCGACATGAACGGCGTTGGCGGTCCTCGCGTTCAAATCGGTCTTATCGACGTGCTTGAAAAATTCGGCGTGGAACTTTCTTCTTCTAGCTCCGACGCTCAAACGGCCGCGGACGAAAAGGACGAAAGTTTGAATATCGCAAAAGTCGTGAGCGCAATCGTTTCCAAGCTCGTTCTTGCCGCAAAACCCTGGGAAAGCGGCTCTCTCAACAGAATAGATTATCTCGGCGTATTCGTGCGTTCCAACTTTATCAACGACGTGCTTTCGATGCTCCTCAAACAAGTCATCGATTCTCAAAACGTCGTGGTTGACGAATCGCAAAGCGGCCTCTACCTCTATCCGCAAACGGATAAGTTTGCATACTGCGGATTGAACGACGCTCTTGCGTTGCAACTTAAACTCGCTCTTGCAAACAAGAAAGATCCGATCAAAAAGAACGAGGACGGCACGAACAAACAATACACCATCGATCTCAACCTCGGTCTTGACGCGAAAGTCGATCTCGAAAGCGTCGATACGTATCAAACTCTTCTCGACAACGACGAAAGACTCGAATTTATCTCTCTTGACGATTACATCGCAAATATCGTTGCAATCATAGGCGGATTCAGAGGCGAAAGCTATCAAAGAGAAACCGAACCGAAGAACAACGGCATTTACTACACCTTCAAAGAGGACGCAAACGGCGAATACTTGCTCAAAACCGGCATGTATCGCAAGCCGAACTTCAATATCGACGCAGAGGGTGCGTACGTGTTTGACGAAACGACTGGCGAATACAGACTTATCGCAGACGGCGAAGTCTTGCCCGAAGGCACGGTTCGTTACACCAAAGAAGATTTGAGCGGCGTCAGCATGTATTCTCGCTCATTCGCAACCGTAAAAGCAGGCGAGGACGGCAAGCAATACGCATATTCCGTCAGATACGACCTCGATCCCAACGGCGAATACGTTTACGACTCCGCAAGAGATCTCTACGTCAACCGTAACGATGCGGACGCTCCCATAAGCACCGAGTATTACACCAGAGTCGACGACAATATCACAATCACGGAAACCGACGCGGACGGCAACACCACAACGCGCAACGCTCTTGCAAGCGAAGTAAAACTTTATGCAAGATGCGGTCAAGAAACCTATCAGGATCAAAACGTTTCGTTGAGCGTGAGCGGTTTGATTTACTTCAATTCCGCAAGTGCGGAAGTCGTCAATGCGGGCGGATTGCTCCCCAGCGTATTCCGCGATATGATAATCAACTTGCAAACGATGTCCGCATTCAACGCGGGTATCGGCCTCAAAGTGTCGGCAAACATCGACCTTGCGGCTCTTGATTTGCAAGGACTCGCCGCGGGAGGCGCAATCGACAGCTTTATCGCAAACAGCGATTTGAGCAAGATAGAACTCGCAATCGAATTTATCGAAGTCAACCCAGACGGTTACTTTGCAAAATACGACACGGCAAGAAGCACGAAAGACGGCAACGACAAGGTGCTTGGCGGTCTGTATTTGAGCGGCGGTACGCTCTATCTCGACCTCACCAAAGTCGTATCCACTGCGGAAAACTATTCCAAGATCGAAAACTTTGTTGACTTTGCAAAGAAAGTTGCAGATAAGTTCGGCAAGAAAGACGACAAAGAAAAGAACGGCGCACAAACCGCAAGCGACGATGTACAACGCTCTGCGGAACGCGACGCGGTTCTCCTTTTGGCTTACAGCGACGCTCAATTCCAAATCCAAATCACAAGAGCGTTGATCGCATTCGTGCTTGCAACGTTCATGCCCGACCTCGGCTCGCTCGAAGACGTGTTTGACGTGTTCAACATTTCGCTCGGTATCGACCTCGGCGAACCCGTCTACAAGTTGATCGACGACTTGACGGACGCAACAGAAAAAGCGAAGTTCGACAACGAGTATAAGAACGACAGATACACCTACTACGAGAACGAAAAATTCGACGGTATCGCAAACGACGTCTACTACGTCGCAAACGGCGAATACTATGAGGCAAGCACCACCGACGTTTACGAAGTTATCGCAAGTGAAGATGGTACGTCCTACGGCAACAAGCAAAGATTCGAGAACGGCAACCTCACTGAAGGCAAGACCTTTGCGGTGCTTTCTCTTGGCGAATATCACAACATCACCAACAAAGCGGAAGGCAAGTACGTGCACTCCAACGCAAACTACTATGCGAAGATTGCCACGAGCGAAACACCTATCAGCTTGCGTAGTTACAGAATGTACAGAAAGGACGCAAGCGGCGACGAAATCGTCACCGATACGTATATCAAAGGCGACACTTACATCCGCTACAACGGTAACGAATGTCCGATCGAAGAAGTGCAAACTCGCAAGTTCGGTTACGTCAAAGACGTAAACGGCAAGTACTATCGCACCGTCAACCTCTATTCTGCAATCAACGAATACTATCTCGGTCTCGACATAGCAATCGGTTGCGTCAACATGGGACTTAAACTCGGCGGCATCAATATCGGATTCGGAGCAGGCAACGAATTGTTGCCGGCATACATACGCGACGGTAAAGAACACTCTCGCCTTGTTGACAACGGCGACGGCACAAACAGAGAAATCGAATACACCGACGCACTCACCGATGACGAAAAAGCGGCGTATCAAGACGTGCCCACCAACATGTTCTACGACACCGTCATCACCGTCGGTTTCTCCGTCGAACTCGAACTCGGCATCACCGAAGGCACGCTCGATTTCGGCAGAATTTTGAGTTCTATCATAGGCGATCTCACGGGTATCGTGGTTGAAATGCCCTCTACGACGAAGGGTTATTCTTCCGCACACTTCAGACTTGACGTGTCGCTCATGGTGGATATCTACGACCTCACCAAGTCCGAACTCAAAATCGAGCTTATCAACGTCACCGAAACCGGTTACGAAAGTTTGTGGCTCGGCGCATATTACGTCAACAACACGATCTACCTCAACCTCGAAGATGCGTTCAACATCCAAAAGGTTGCAATCGGCGGACTTAATATCGCTGAAATTCTCAAAGATTACATCATCGAATTCGACACCGAAAAAGCTCTCTTCACGGCAGGATCTTCCGCACAAGCGGCGTCCACCGACGAGGCGTTTGTCGCAAGCGACGCACAAACGAGCGATATCAATCTCAGCGACAAGGAACTTGCGCTTTCAATGCTCATCAACAAAGACTTGTTCACCTTGAAGCTCGGAGACCAACTCTTCGACACGATCCTCGAATACATCCCCGAAGATTTGCTCGGATTCGATATCAAAGACTTGTTCTATCAGGAAATCAACGGCGGCGTGCAAGTCGAACTCAACACGTCCGACAGCATCAACCTCTCCGTTGACGTGGCTCTCGGACTCGACGGCGACAGATACAACAAAGATTCCGTCTATACGGCATCCGAACAAGACAAAGAAGCTCTTGTCGGCAAGCTCAAAGATACGAACGCAGCGTACTACGTGTTCAGAGCGGACGAAAACGGCTACTACGTCAAAGAAAGCAACGGTAGCTATGTGCGTGCAATCACTCCCGACATGAGCCTTGACGGCGTAACTCGCTATGCAAAATACAGAGTTATGCTCGACGAAGCCGCAAACAAACCCTATGCGATGAAAGTCGTTGACAACGGCAAAGGCGACGGCAGCGAAGTCCTCGGCACGACGAAAGAAGAAGTTATCGTTTCGGGCGACGACGCAGAATATATCTACAAGCTCGTTTCGGGCGCACTCGCAAACAAATCCTTCGTTTCGGACGGCGCAAAATACGACACGACGCTTACGCTCGGCCTTGCGATCAAGAACCTCGATATCGCATTCACCAACTCCCGTACGTACGTGCTTAGCGGCGACGAGCTTGCAGAGTACACCAATATGGACGACGTCGATAGATTTACGCTCAGCGAAACCATCGACATCACCACGCAATTCAAGGCCGGCAAAGAAAACGACATCGATTTGAGCGCAGTGCTTAAAGCGTTCCTGCCCAGCCTCACCGACGAGCAACTTCTCGTCATCAAGGCGCAAGCGGACGATGGCGGCGACGTAAATCGTTCCGTCCAACTCGTCGTTGACGCGGATATTCAGATTGCGGCACTGCTCAACTACATGCGCACGGAGCTTGTCAAGTACGCAGGCGACGATGACCAATTTGACGGCGACATGGATTTGTTTACCGTCCTCGAATTGCTCAAAAAGGTCATCGAAAACATCAAGCCTTCCGAACTTGTCAACCTCATCGCAGACATTGCAAGCTACGTCAATCTCTCTGTCAGATTGCAAACCAAGGGCGGCAACGACAGCGAATATCACGATATGCTCGGCATCTACATGGTCGGCGGCACGTTCACGCTTCTTACCGACGAGGAGAGAAACAACGTTTACAGCGAACACTACGTCGATCCGAGCGAGAGATACGATCACTATTTCGAAACCAAGAACGGCAGCTACTATCTTGCAGAGGACGGCACGTACAAATACATCAGCGCAAGCGAGTTTGCAGGCACAAGATACTCCTACGATTCAAGCTATTGCTACAAGAACGAAAAGGGTAACTACAAGCGTGAAAACGGCGGCTTGTTCGTGGATTTGAGCTACTTCAACATCCCGTCTTTGCGCATTGACGCAAACGAAATCCGCAAGCTCGTGAGCAGCATCATCGCGGCAACTTCCCAAGAAGCGATGACGGCGGCTGACGATAACGACGGAAACGGCGAAGAAGACAAGAAAGACAAGATTTCTTTCCCGCTCGTCAAAGACGATTCTATCCTCGGATATATCAGAACGTTTGCATACGGTTTGCAAATTACGTCAAGATACGTCAAGGTTCTTGCGCAAGCAGACTATATCAACAGCATTCTCTCACTCGTGATGGGCGAGAACGCTATCCAATTCGACGCGGACGAATTCAAGAATCAATCCAACGTTACGCTTTACACCGACAACACGAGATACTCCTATGCACAGGCAAACGTGGTCGTGGACGAGTTCAAGAGCAGTGTAGCGGGACTTGACAAATCTTCTGCGGAATACAAGAAACTCGCAAAAGATCTCAAAAACACGCTCACCAAGTCCAAGTACTTGTTCGACATCACCGAGTACAGCGGCGTCGGCGCGCAAAACAAGGGCGTGTATTATAAGGATGCGGACGGCGCATACGTGCAAAAGTCCGAAATGTCCCAAGTCGAGCGCGAAGCATACGACAAGAAAGTCGTTGCAGGCACGGCAAGCTATTACGACGTAAAGAAAGTCGAAGTTTTCGTCAAACTGCAAAACGGCGGCGCATACGTTCTCTATGCGGACGCAACTCAAACTCAAATCAACAACTGCGAAAAGGTTGAAGAACTCAAAAACGATTACTTGATCAGAGTGCCCAAACTCTACTTCAAGAACGCAAGCGGCGAATACGAAGCGGTCAATTTCACATACTGGCTTGTCACACCGCTCAAATCGCGCAACGAGTTTATCTCGATCAACCTCTATTTGTGGAATCACAAGGTTTCGCTTGCTATCAACGCACCCAAGGTCGGCGTGACCAAGTTCAATTACGTCACGGGCGAAGACGCAATGAGAAATCACGACATTTCCAACATCGCGTCCGGCGCACGCTACGTCAACACGAACGAGGACATCTACACGAGCGTTGACAAAGCGACCGACGGCACTGACAACTGGGTGTTCGATTATTACACCGCAGGCACGTTCGACACCGCAAAATACGCAGCTTCTCCGCGTTATTACGAGTATAAATCGAAATACGTCCCAATCGACGAGGACACTTTGTTCGTCAAAGACGCGGCAGGCAAGTATCAAAAGGCGGCGGCAAGCGCAGCAGAACTTCCCGACTTCATCGGCGAGATGGAAAAGGGCAATGCAGAGTACTACGTGTGGACGGGCACCGCATACGTGCGCATCCAAAGAACGTTCATTTACAAGAAGTACACCTACAACACCGAAAAGAAAGTGCTTCTTGCGCACGACGACGTCAAAGACGATGATCAATACTTCGTCAAGGTTCAACAAGAAAGCTCTGTCAAACAACCCGATTTCAGCGACGCCAAGTACTCCGATTATCAATACAAAGAGTACGTAGACAGCGACAATCTCTACTACATCTCGCTCACGCTCAGCGGAAGACTCTTCCTCGAAGCGGGCAAGATTTATCTCCCGTACGACGTGTACGAGGAGCTTTACAAGAGCTTGCACGGCGGAGTTGCACCCACCGAAGATGTCATCAAGAGCATTGCATACAAGAAATTCCAAGGCGACTACGTCAAGTTGGCGGCTACGGATAATATATCAACCCTCAAAGCAAACGGCGGTTTGTATGTGTGGGTAAACAGCACTCTCGACGACAAATACAACGGAGTCAACGAGGCACTCGGCGACGTGCTGGGCAGCATCCTCGGCGCAATGAAGGGCAAGTTCCAAATTGCAGAGGATATGTCCTTCAACATCTACTTCTCGCTTCGTCTGAACCTCGGCTTCAAGCTCTACATTCTTCCGTCGTTCAGCATCGACGTGCGTGACCTCGACGTCGCAATCGACGTTTGGGGCGAGCAAAACGACTTGATGACAAACGGCAACTACGTCACGAGTGCAAACAGAGACGCAAACAACTATGAAGGCAAGTTGCTTGACGGTACGAAACCGCACATCCTCGGCATCTACTACGACAACGACAAAGACACCGGCAAAGCAGGTCTCTATCTCGACGCGGAAGCATTGCTCGGCAAAGACGCAAAACTCTTTGTGGATATGAGCGCATACTCGCTCGAAGACGTGCTTACGGGGCTTATTGCAGGCATCGGCAAGAAGGATAACGCCGACGCGTCGGGAGCATCCGTGGCGTCCGATGAAGTGACGGACAAGAACCCCGACAAACAAAGCTCGGCATCCACGAGTTTGTTCCTCAACATATTCACAAACGCAATCGCAATAAACGTTACGTCCGGATTTGCGAAAGTTTTGCTTGCAGAACTTTTGCCCGACAGTGCAAGCATTGCGGATATGTTGCCCAACCTCAAGGTTTATATCAAACAAAATCTCAATCCGTACGACATTACGATCGGTGCAATTCTCTTCAACGAGAAGGGCGACGTCCCCATGTTCGACCTCGGTCTCAACATCCAAGGTTTGAACGGCGTTGCAGGTGAGTCGTCATCCATAGACTTCGGCAGAAAAGAAGACATTTTGGCAATGCAACAAGGCTCGAACGCTATCTTCTACTATGCAAGCTTCTATCGCGATAACGACAACAACGATTACACCAACTACTACGGAAAGAATTTCCAAAACAAAGATTACGTGCGTCTTTACAAAGGCGTTGACGGCAACGAGTATTACGCAAAAGAAAACGGCGGATACGATTTGTCCGACAACGGCGACGGCACGTACACCGCAACGGAAAACGCAAGCGGCAAATATGCAATCTACAAGAGCAACGACGGCTCGATTGCGGGTCCGGAAGACAGATATATGTTGGCTGCGCCCGTGTATAGCGAAGTCGTAAAAGCAAGACAATACGCATACGACGGCATCGTTTACACTGACGTTGACGGCATCTATATGCCCGTCCACGAAAGACTCAACGATATCGCGGGCAACAATAACGTCAAGAACAGCAGTTACAGAGAACTTGTCAAGACCAATCAATTTACAACGTTCACCGGCACGCTCTACATCGTTGACAGCAACAGCAACTACGTCAAGACCACAAAGGACAATTTGCAAGGCTTCACGGGCGAGGGCAATTTGCAATACAAGAAGCTTGCGGACGGCACATACGAAGCAATCGACGCAAACGGCAACGGCTACACCGATATGGAAGAGGCCGACACTTACACCGGCACGGTGTACAAGAAAGTCACCGATTTCACCAACTACACCAAGGCACTTTCGCTCAATCTCGGCGATTTGCTCGGCGGCGGTGAGTTTGACGTGACAAGCGTCCTTGCGGGGCTTGACAGCGTTGAACTCGGTGCAAACCTCAACATCGAGATGACGCTCAACGACGTCATCAACTGGACGTATCAATTCACCAAATTCATTGGCAGCGACCAGATTGCAGAGTACCTCTACTTTGTTGCGACGTCACTTAAAAACAACAAGGAATTCGAGAGCTTTATCGGCTTGAACGTCGATCTCAAGGCGTATCTCAAACTGGCAAATCTCGTCAAGATGATTGCGGGCGACAAGAGCGTCGGCATTTTGCAAGCTCTCGAAGGCGCAAAGATTTATCTCGAATTGACCTACGTGACCAACTTCCACGGCGACGCGCAACCCAAGGCGTTGTTGTGGGTGGAAATCAGAGAGGGCAAGCTCTATCTCAACCTCGACGCAAGCGAAATCGGTGACATCGTGGGTTGGGGCGACTTCTTCTCCTACGGCGTTATAGAGGGACTCGATCTTTCAAGCATTCTCGGTTCGAGTGCGACGACCGCTTCCGCACAAGCGTCCGTTGCGGCAATGGCGGCAGACGAGGAAGTCAACACGGGCATGATTCCCGCAAACATCTGGAGCGTTCTCAATGTCGTGCTTGGCAGATTGCTCATCGCAAACGACTTCATCACCGTCGGCCTCAACGAAACTCTCATCGCAGACCTCATCGGTATGCTTGCCGACAGCGACAGCGCGGTTCTGCAAGGCATAGGCGAATTCTTGCCCAAGTTGCGCACAACAGACACCAAAGACACCAGCGGCATCACAATCAACTTCTATGGCAACTCGCCCAGCGTCGACATAAATCTCGGTTTCAAAGTCGGCACGCTTGTGTATGAAACCGTCGCAAACTTCAACGCTATGTACGGCGAAGAGGGCAGGTACTTCAAGGGAAGCAACTGGTCGGGCACGACGTTCACGACAGACAGCAACGGCAACTACACTGTCGGCAGTGGCGCAGACAATGACCACACCTACGTGCTTATGTCCACGGACGATTACGCTCTCGTTGCGTATGCATATCCCGCATGGGACGGCGACACCTACGACTACGTTGCGGCAAGCAACACGTTTGTCAAACACGAAGGCGCAGGCAAGGGCGCATACCTCAAACAAGGCGACTTTGCAATCGCGATTTCTCTGGGCAAACTCTACGCAACCGTCAACAAAGACTTCTCGGTTGACAAAGACAGCAAGTTTGCCGACAAGAATGCGGACGGAACAATCAAATACGTCGAATCTGCAACCGGAAAGTACGTCAAGGACGGCGAAATCTATCGTCTTGCAACCGAAGCGGACAAAGATTTGACTCATTATGCCGCATCATATTCGAATTACGTGAGATTGCAAAACGCAACCGCACATCTTGAAATGTCCATTGACGTATCGTTGTACGGCAGCGGCAAAGCAGGCGACGCAAACATTATCGATTTGAGCGAAATCCTCGATATGATTATGGGACTTATCAGCCCCGACAGCGCAATCAGCGGATCTACGCTCAAACTCAACATCGTCAACGAATTCGGCAACGACCTCGGTGCGTTCCTCACGCTCGACCTTGTTGCGAACATCGATGTCAAAAACTTCAAAGTCGAACTCGGCTTGCAACTTAACAAGAACGCAAAGGGCACGGACGGCACGTCTGCGAAGAAGACTTTGCTCGGCGTTTACCTCATCGAAAACTCCGTGTACGTCGACCTCAGCGGCATCCTCGGCAACACTGCTAAGATTGCGGTGACCGACCTCAATCTCGACGGATTGCTCGAAGGCGTTCTCGGCAAGTTCCTGAACGGCAGTGAAGAGAGCGGTGCCACGGGCGCAAGCGTTGCAAACAGCTCCGACATCAAGACGATTGAAAACAACAAAGATCATTTGAGAGATTACGCATACTTCATGATCAACGTAACTCCTCAAAAACTCTTGATGCAACTCAACGCAGACCTCATCAACGCAATCTACAAGAAGATAATGCAAATCCGCGGTCTCGAACAAAAAGATTTGCTCCCCGACATCGGCGATTTGCTCTTCAGAATGGATTCGCTCGGCGGAAAGACGGAGTTCAGCCTCAATCTGAGATTGAGCGACGGCTTGTACTTCTGCCTCGATATACCTGCGGCGCAAATCACCAAAGATATAAGCAAGGGCATTGCGGAAACCTTCAACCTTTCGACAGAGAGAAAGAACTTCTACAAGGCACTCACTTCCGACGAACTTGCATCATTCACGGGTGACAAATACGTTAAAGACGCAAGCGGCAACTATGTTGTGGACACGGCGGCGGTCGATTCGAGCAAGACTTACTACAAACTTGCAAAGACCGCAAACGTACCGCAAGGCTACATCGAAATCTTGTCGCTCGACCTCAACAGCCTGATCGGCGGTACGGGTACGTTTGACATCTCGTCTCTCAAGCTGCCCACAATCGGTCTTAGTGCTTCTTTGGAACTCACAATGACTTCAAAGAACCTCAAACCCGGTGACGAAGGCTATTCGGATTCGCTTGCAGGCTGGGTTATCTCCTTGTTTGAAAACCTCCTCGGCGGACAATCCATATTCGGCAAGTTCACCGCGCTTACGCTCAGCAACGGCGCGCTCTACGACGGCGGAACTCAATACGAGGGCAAAGTCTACGTCAAGAACGGCGACGCATACGAGCTTTACACGGGCACGACCTACTCGGCAGCTACGACGTACTATAAGTACACGCTTGCGGATATCAACATCACGATGGCAAGCGAAGCCATAAACTTCACAATCGACATTGCGGCGAACATCAATCTTGCGCCTATCCTCGCATACGGCATCGGCGGCATCTTGTTCAGTGACATCGCAGTCGACATCAAGGAAGGCGATCCTATCAACTCAACCATTCTCAGCCTCTACTATCTCGGTTCTTCAAGACTTATGAAGCAATCGGACGGCAGATGGGAACTCGGCGCGGCAACAAGCCCCGTTTACACAGAGAATGAAATCTATTCGGATGCAATCTACATCGACGCAACCGGCTTGGGACTCGGAAAGATCAAGTTCCAAGGCATTGCGGGATTGCTCGGCGCAACTCCGAGCTATGATGCGGCAATCGCATCCGGCGCAAGCGTAAGCTCCGACGCAACGACTTCGGACGCAGACGCAAGTGCGGAAGCAAAGGCGGCGGCAGGCAATGCGTTGTATTTGCAAGTCGATATCGAAAACGGACGTCTCGGCATGTCCTTCGACAGTGCGTTTATCTCAACGCTCATCGGCATGCTCGGCATTGATCTCGGCGACATAACGCTTCCGCCAATCAAGTCCGTCAAACTCGATATCAATCTCGGTGAAAGCGGATTTGAATCCATCAACCTCAACGCTCAGCTCGACAGCGTCGGCACGGGTGCTAACGTTGCAATCAAGAACGTGTCTCTCGGCTTCGGCGAAAGCAAGGTTGACAGCGAAAAACTCATCAATTCGGTGAAGACCGGTTATGCAGGCTTGACGTTCTCCAAGACGTCCGGTTTGATGTCCCTTGTCCAAAACGCCATCGACAACCTGAAGCCGGGCTTGAATATCGAAATTCAAAACAAAGTGTGGCAATTGCGTCAAGCAAGAAACGTATCAACGGCATACGATCATTCGACCATCACGCTTAACGGCAGAAAGGTTCTCACGGCAACCAACCTTAAAGAATATACGGACAGCGATAGAAACTACAACATTCGTCTTGACTTGAAGAGCAACAATGCTCAAACGGGTCTTTCGGCGATAGTGGGCGGCAACAACATCTTTGTCACCAACCTTTCGCTCCCGACGGGCGGTTTGGTCGGTGCGATTGTCCCATTGATTTCCGCACTCAACTGCCTCGATCTCGGTGGTATGATGGGAAGCTCGCCGCTCCTCCAACTCGTCAGCGGAACGGACGGCGACGATTCAACCTATGAATATCCGTCCGCAAAGACTGCGGCAGACAACGTTTCGACGACGGCGGCAAGCGGTTGGAATTCGGATAAGACAGCGTATACCTATCCGCTTAAACTTGAAAACCTCATCAAGAGTGTTGACGTCAACCTGTTCAACGACCACGAATATTGGCCGTACTTTGACGGCGCGACGCAAGTGTCAAACGGCGCAGGTAAGATATCTCTCAAAGTCAAACTCAACAAAGATGCCTACAACGAGCTGATGATTATGGTTACATCGATTCTTATGGGATTGATGAAAGACAAGATCGACAGCAATGATGGCGAGCCGTATTTCGGCGATGTTGACAAAGTCGGAGACGGCGGAAGCAAACTGAAGTCGTATCTGATTGATGGAATCGGCGATACAGACGAAATTACAAAGTTCTACAACGGACTCGACGAGTTGGTGAAGAGAGACGCTTCTACGCAAGAAAAAGTCAAATATGTCGAACCCTTTGCAAGATCGCTTCCTGTCACACTGACCAAGTGGGCGCTGATGTTCGCTCTCGACGCGGCAAAAGTGTCGCTCCCGTGGGGAACGATCCAAAACCTTGCAAGTGAAATCGTCCAAGACCTCAACAAACTCATCGGCGGTATCCTTCCGATTCCGTTCGCAAGCGGTGAAATCGATCCGTCCATCAACATCTACATCGATCTCAATCCGACGGCAAGCGAGTACGGTTTGTCAAGCGACAAAACCGTAAAACCCGGTATTCAAGCGATTGAAATCAAGGTCAACGGCGAAAAGAACGGTATCGGCACGGCAATGAAGTACAACCGAGCCAAGACCACCGACAAGAACAACATGAAGACCGTTGCAGGCGGTGGCGGTGCAGTTGCGGCAGGCAGCTCTAACAGCACTACGACCGACATCAACGAGGCATGGGACTTCTTCATGATTCGCATCACGCCGTACAGCTTCAATGAAAGTTCGTTCACGTCGGGCATGTTGCAATTCGACGACTCCGAAAGTGCGGCAAACATCGGCGTTGAGCCTCCGACGGAAATCGTTATCGAAGATCCTGCAACCAGAAAGGGATATGCGGTATCAGGCGGCGCAAGAAAAGACTTTGAACTCAGAGACAGTTTCTTCTTTGACGCAACGCTCTTCCCGCAAAAAGCAACCGTAAACTTCCCGATTTGGATTGAGGACAGACAAATGACGTCCTACAACGCGGGTAGTCAATATCAGGACGCAACGGGTACTTATATCGTTTGGGATGCGGCGTCCGTCGATTTGACGGCGGCAAATTCCGAAACGGCGGACGAAAACGGCAGACGTCTTGCAGGCTACGTGTACGGCTATGCGCTCAACACGGTGCTCTACGCAATCCCCGTCTACGTCACCAACGACAAGGAATTGCAAACCGTCAAAGGATTCTATAGAAACAACGACGGTTCGTACAGCGAAAAGGCTCTCGGCGTGGATATCGACACGGAAAGCTCCAAGTATATGGCAGAGCTTCCCGACCTCGTGAGAATTGCCTTCTCCAGCGGCAAGTACACGTTCGGCACCTACATGACGGACAGCTTGGGCAACATGGCATACGCGGTTATCAACCCGATAAGCGGCGCTCCGAGCGAGAACGGATATCAGATTCTCACTCAACCCACGCAAGCGGAGATCGACAAAGGTGCGACAGCAAACCTCAACAAAGACGGCAACAAGTACGTGCTCTATCCGGCGTATATCGCAGGTCTTGTGACCGAAAGCAAGGATGGCAAAGACGTCTACAAGACGATCACCGTCGGCGACGCAACGTATTACGTGCTCGACCGCAGCAAGTTGCCCACCGGCAGACAATTCCCGGCAGGCACGATCGAGTGGAACACCGACGACTTCAAGTACGATTGGCAAGGTTCGACGTCTTGGAAGAGCGGTGACGAAAGCAACGTCGTCAAAGTCGGCTTCACGTATCAATGGGGTCTCGGAAAGGCTGTTGAGGACACTATTGCGCTCACTGCAAAGAACTACAAGATTTCAAGACTTACCTCGATGAGCACGTCCAAAGATTCGTCCGCACCGCAAGTGTCCTTCAAGAGCGAGCGCGACAGCAACGGCAATTACACGACGATCTTTGAAATCGACTCTATGTCCGTCGACGCAAGCACGCAAGATCTCGTTGCATATCTCAACTCCTTCAAGTACGTCAACGGCAAGTTTGTCACCGAAAGCTCGATGACGGGCTACGACGTCGAGTGGGATACCACCGAACTTGCAAAGGCAATCGATGCGATTAAGCAAGATGGAAAAGTCAACTTCTACAAGGGCATTGACGTCACCGTCAAGGCAAAAGTCGGCGGCGAAAGATTCAGCATCTTCACGTCGGTGACAAAGAATCTCACAACGACAGACAAAGTCGGATTTATCGGCAAGAGCGAAACTTACGTCGGCAAGTTTGCACAGGAAGTCAACGTCAGAATCGTCGTCAAGCCCTTCGTGTTCGATTCCATGGTCAGCGAAGTGACCTTCGATCAATATCAATACTCGACGATAACGGCAGAATCTCTCGGCAACAGTTATCAGATTTACGTCAAAGACGCAAGCGGCAACAAAGTCGCAAAGACTTTGAGCGTCGGCAGCGCGCTTCAAGTTGAAGCTCCGTTCATCAAGGCGGGCGAAACCTACTACGACGCGTACAACAACGGCGTGCACAAACTTACGTCCGACGAAATCACGTTCAACGGATACAGCAATTCCAGAAGCTATCCGCTCTACGTCAAACTCACGATAGGCACAGAGTTCAGCGGCAAGCAAGAAGTTTACGTGCCGCTTGCAGTCAACGCGCTCTCTCCGTCCACGCTCAACGTGACGGTGTCGCACGAAGATACGCTCAACCCGACTTGGGTCGAGAGTGAAGAGCACGAGAGATATCAAGTGTCTTTCGGTTCGGCAACGCACACCATGTACCCCGATTGGAGCACGGTGACGTACTACACCAACGCGGCATGTACGAAGGTGAAAGCAGAGCAAAATATCTTTGACGGCGGCACGATTTACGCACAAGTCGAAGCAAGAGTCAAGGATGCGGACGGCAAAGATCTCGCACTTGTCAACACCGGCAAAACGGACGAAAACGGCAATGCGATTTACGAAGCTCAAAAGATCACGCTCCGTTTGAGTGTCGAACAACAAACCGTCAAGAGCGTCAACTTCTTCTATGACGAATCAATCGGCGACCTTGCTTCGTACATTAGAGTGAACGGCATGACGGCAGAGCTTAAAGCCAAACTTGCCGACAAGAACAACTACACCGGCAGCGTATATCAACAAACGCACGTCATTGACGGCGAAGCGTTCGGTATCGATCCTATCAACTTTGCACAAAATCGTTCCGACTACTTCAAGACGAGCGATTGGGGCGACGTTGCAAACGGCACTCCGGTGCTTGTCGACCTCGTCAAAGGCGACAGCTATATCGCATACGTCAGAGCGTTTGAATCCGTCGTGTCCGATGCAAACTACAACGGCATCTCGCAAACGATCTACGCATTGATCGGCAACAACAAGGTTGCAATCAACGTCAATATCCCGTCTTATGCGTTTACGGGCGGCAAGCTTACCGACAGAGAAAGCAAACTTACGACCCTCGGCGGCAGAGTGGCAGGCGAAGGCGCAGAAGTTTTGAGCCTCGGCTACAACGTCTACGACGAGTGGAAGTTGCCTGCATCCGCAAACGTACAGACTGCGGAAGGCAAGGGCGCAATCGACGTTGCAATCAAGTGGATCGATTATGCGGCACCGAGCAAAGACGAAATCGTCACCGACGAAAGCGGCTCTTACGTCGAACGCAAGTACTTCTTCTTCGACGGACTTGCAATCCGCTATCCGCAAGCCGACGGCTTCACTGCAAGAATTTATCTCGACGGCTTCAACGCAGCGGCGGATATAGTGCCCGACGGTATGAGCAACGAATACGACGTGTTCGACAAGTTCACGTTCGCAACGACGGCAACCGTCACGGTGGACGGCACGACTTATCACAAAGTACCGCTTCATTGGCTCGACACAAGCATGCCGACGGCAGAAGAGATCAAGAATGGTTCGTTCACACGCAAGGCGTACGTGCTCGGCAACTACGTTGCAGGCAACGACATCACGTTTGACTACACCGTCACGATCAACAACGACTTCACGCTCGACGGTATAAGCGGAAGCTATAAGGAAGGCTTCGCGACAGACTTGACGGCGGACAACTTCTATAAGGGCTTGCTCAAATCCACGACGCTCCGCGTCAACGGAAAGGAAATCCCCGTCACGCTTGCTTGGAGCAACGATTACACGGCTCAAAGCGGCTACAACGGCGAGATGACGCTCACAATCACCAGCATGGACGGCGACAAAGTCGCACTTTCAAGCAACGTGGTTGCAAACGTCACCGTTGCGACGACAGGCATCGAAGGACTTGCAAACGGTCAATCTTACAGACTCGATCCGTATGCGAAAGCAAGCACGCTCTTTGCAAACGGCAGCGTACAAAAGGTCAAAGTCGCAGGCAGCGAAGTTTTGCAAGACGTCAGAGTGGAATACAACTTCGACAACGAAGAGTTCTACGCAAATATCTCCAAGTATTTCGGCAAGAAGTATAAAGTTGCCGTAACTTACAGATACAACGCGGGCGCTCACGAGCAAACCGAAACCGGTGAAATCGAAGTGTACGTCGTCGATAGAACGATCATGTACATGTCCGATTACGAGAATCGCTCCATCGTGGTTGACACGTTCCTCCACAAAGACGCGTCTTACCTTGCAAACGTGATGAGAATCACAACCGTCAACGGCGACACGTTCGATGCTTTCTTCGACTGGTCAGACGTTGACAAGCTCATCAAGAGCGGAACGAGCAACACCGCATACATGGCAACGGCAGTCATCGGCATCGAAAGAGCGGACGGCGGCTACGTCAAGGCTGACATCACCGGCAGCGGTATCCAATCCTACGTCACCATCGAGGACTACGTTGACTTCATGAAACGAGACAACAAAGACTTCAAGTTGACGGACGAAGCAAGATATATGCTCGCAAAACAACGCGTCAACGTACCCGTCACGGTGCTCGATCGTACGATCGTTGACGCAGAGCTCATGCTCGACGGAACGGGACTCGAATACTTGTACACGGAAAGCAAGTATTCGACCGTCACTGATACGCTCGTCGGCATGAACGGCGGCGTGGCGGACGGCAGGTATATCGACATCGTCTACACCAAGGCGACCGGTATGCCCGAAGAATACGTCTATTACAACCACTTTGCATACGCAGGCGCAGACAGACTCCCGTCCAGAATGACGCTCACGTTTGCAAACGGCGACAAGGGCAACTACTTCATTTCGTACGAGAACGCGCCCACGGCAAGAGATCTTGCAAACCTCAGCTCAACGCTCGACAGAAAGATGACCGTCCACGTGTGGGACAGCGAAGAAAAGAACTTCGAAGTCATGCCTTCCTTCGAGATGACGATCAAGATTCGCGTATCCAAGGTTACGCTCACCAACAGCGACCTTGCTTACAACGATATGTCCGTCGGTTCGTACAAGTACAACAAGGACGTGTACACCGACAGTGAAAACTCCGTCTACAACACGGCGAACTACGACAAGACGGCAACCTTCTACGTCGGCGCACAATTCGTAACAGCATATGCGTGGTGGAACGAGGGCAAGGAAGCAATTGGCGCAAATCAATACGATTACAACACCACCTACAAGAAACGCCACGGCTTCACGGATACCGACGGAACGACTTATCCCGGCATCTACAAAGTGTACGGCGGATTCGAAAACGAGAAGGATTACGCAGGCGTCAAGTTCTACGTCTACAACCAAGACACCAAGAACTATGCCTTGTTCGACGGCGACGTAAGCACTATCGGCGAAAACTTCAAGACTTCGGACGGCAAAGACCTCTACTTGCTCGTCTACGTGACGACGCAAACTCTCAACGTGTCCTGGAACGCACAAGACGTTAAATACACGTTCAGAGGCGGCAACGTTGCGGTTGAAGCAACGCTCACCGGCGGAGTTAAGGACAACGACGCAAGCGCAAAGGTTGACGTAACCGTTCACATCAACAACAGCAGAACGGAAAGCGCAACGCTCGTAACGGGCAACGGAGACGCTCTCTTCAAGAACGGAGAATTTGTCATCGATCCGTACTTAAATGCAAACGTGTTTGCAAGAAAGAGCGGATATAGCGGAGATCGCTACGAGAAATCGAGCACGGCAATCGGCGGATACGTCAAGAACAACCTTGACGGCACGTACAAGCTTGTGAACGGCGAATACGTCGCAATGACGGCGGCGGAACTCGACAGAGATTACGTCAACTTCCCGACAAAACTCAACGTTACGCTTGCAAACGGCGCAACGGTTGAGTTGCCGGTAACGTGGGACTTCAGCGGCGTCAACGTCACTTATGCGGGCGGAGAATACACCGCATACGCAATCGTCAACTACGGTGGCGAGTACAACTACGGCACCAACGAAGTAGGTACGCAACGCATCAGATTCACCGTCAGAGTGCTTGACAGAAGCGTTGTGAGCATTGCGGACGAGAGTGCGCTCAAAGCCCTCGTCGGCTATGCAAACGGCACAAACAGCGGCGTTGAACAATACGTCAATCCGTACGAATACGTCAAACCCACAATGCCTACCGAGCTCAAATTCAACGAGCGCACGGGCAACGGCGACGCAACGCAAGTCGTAACCTACACGACGAAAGACGCAAACCACTTGCTTGTTTGGAGCTTTGACGAGTTCAGACCGACATACAACGGCGGATTGATTTATGTCACCGCAAAACTCATCGGTGTTGACGGAAACGTACAATCCTACAAGATTCCGTTCCTCGTCAAGAAGATGATTGTCAAAGAAATGACGTCCGCAACGACGACAAAGAGCGGAAACAGCACCGTTTTGAAGACAACGGACATCTATACGTCGTTTGTTGACAACAGCCTTGCCAAGACATCGTTTGTCATCGATCCCAACGATCCGTCAAAATTGACGATGCCGTTCGCCTACATCGTGACGTTCGGCGTATCGACTCCCGAATTCGATGCGACGACCGGAAAGATTAAGCTCGACGAAGACGGTAAGGAAGTGTTCAACGCTGTCATAGACGAAACACTTGACTTCTTCTACGCAATCGTTTCAATGCCTGCAGACACGTCTTACACCGTGAAATCAAGCGGTATTACGACAAATGCCGATGGCAAGAGCGCAATAGTGCAACTTGCGGATCAAGAGCGTATTTCGGTCGGAATCAAGCAAATCAATTCCTCGATTGCGCCTACGGGTATAACAGCTGATTCGTTGAGAAGCGGTAGCACGCTCAAGACGGTTGCTACGGTAAGCTCCGTAAAACTCAACGTCGTATGGTTCGGCACGGCATATGTGTATGCGTCCAACGATCCTTCGAGATCCACGCCTATCGCAAGCTATGCGGTTATGTTTACGTCTGTTGACAGCGCAAGATCATTTACTCTTCCGACGTCGTCCAACCGTAAGATAACCTACAAACTTCGTGCGGCAGTCGGCGTTGTCGTCGACAACAACGGCACGGTTATTACATCGAAGGTTGCAACGAGCGCAGACGCCGTGAGCGGTGTCGTAAAGGCAGGACAAACAATCCCCGACGCGCAATTTGTTACCGACACGGTTTCTATCGAGATCTGATAAGGTATTAATCGAGCTAATTTACACAATCGCAAAAAGCCTCGCAAAAGCGGGGCTTTTTCGTTAAATCGAAAAGCGGGCGATTGCGGCAAAGTTTGTCGCTAAGCAAAAATCATTTGCAAAATTGCCGAAAATCACAATGATTTCGGGTGTGTTTTTTCAAGGATGCATAGTTATAAGAAATTTTTATTGAAAAAATCATCGCTTGTGATATAATACATATAATAAAACAAAAATCGGAGGGCCCTATGGGACTTATCAAAAGACAACTCCTCAAAGTCATTCAATGGGAAGACAGTTCTCAAAATACTATAGTGAAAAAATTTGAGTACGACGACAGATATGCGATCATGAAAGGGTCGGAACTTATCGTCCGTCCTTCGCAAGCGGCGATTTTCGTGTATCGCGGAAGCGTATGCGACGTGTTCACCGAGGGCAGCTGGAAACTCGATGAAGGTTCAACCCCCGTTCTTACCGCAATCGCAAACTGGAAATATGCGTTTGAAAACCCCAAACAAATCGACGTATATTACGTCAATTTGCGCAGATTTACGCAAATGAAGTGGGGTACGCCAAATCCCGTTATGATGCGCGACAAGGATTTCGGAATGATTCGTATCGCAGGCCACGGCGAATATTCCTTCCACGTCATGAACCCCGAATTGTTTATGAAAGAGTGCTTTGGCACGATTCATTCGTTCAAGACGGAGGACATCGAGGAACATCTCAAATCAATCGTGCTTGCGCAACTTACCGACATGCTCGGCGAGTGCGAAATCCCCGCGCTCGAACTTGCGGCAAACTATCTTGAAATCGGCGACACCGTTTGCACTCAAGCAAAGCCAAGATTCAACGAGCTCGGTCTTGACATCGATTCCGTGCTTGTGCGCAATTTCAAATTGCCCGAAGCGGTCGAAAAGGCAATGGACAAACGCACAACGCTCGGTGTGTTTGACGGGAAAATGGGAGAGTACGCTCAATACGAATCCGTACAGGCAATGCGCGACGCGGCAAAGAACCCCGGTATGGGTGGTATGTTCGGCGCAGCAGGCATAGGTCTCGGCATGGGCGCAAGAGTTGGCAATCAGTTCGCTCAAAATCTCGATGAAGCGCAAAGCGCAAAAATCAAATGTGCAAAATGCGGCGCAAGCGTCAAAGCAGGAGCGAAATTCTGTCCCGAATGCGGAGCGAAAGTGGGCGGCGAAGCCACTTGCAAATGCTCGAAGTGCGGTGCCGAAGTTCCTCAAAATTCGAAATTCTGTCCCGAATGCGGACAGCCCATGAGTGCAACATGCCCCAAATGCGGAGTCAAAGTCAAATCGGGCATGAAATTCTGTCCCGAATGCGGAGCAAAAATAGACTGATAGACAATCAAGAGTGTTTATTATATGGCAGACGTTTTCAACTACAACAATACGGCGGTCGTCAAATGTACAAACTGCGGCGCGGATATGACATATGATCCCGAAAGGGGCGCACTTCATTGTTCATATTGCGATGCAACTCGTTCGATCGATAAAAAGATAAGTTTCAAACGCGATTATCTCGCGTCTGTCAAGGACGGGGAAGTGAAGTTTGACGATTCGACATACAAATGTCCGAACTGCGGCGCAGAAGTCAAACTTTCGTCGTTTGATACGGCAATCAAGTGTCCGTATTGCGGAGGGACGAATGTTGTTGAGATAGATGACATGAAAGGTTTGAAACCGGACAGCATCCTTCCGTTTGCGCTCTCGCAACAGCAGGCGTCAACCGCAGGCAAAAAGTGGATAAAAAAGAAACTTTTTGCGCCGTGGAATCTCAAAAAAAGTTTCAAGGTTGAAAATTTCAAAGGCGTTTACATCCCGTCTTACGCTTTTTCGACAGATGCTTTTTCCACTTATGACGGAAGAGTCGGCAAAAGACGCACAAGAACGGTGGGCAGCGGAAAAGATCGCCGCGTGGAAACGTACATAGAATGGTACAACATCAACGGCAATACGCAAAACTCTTTTGAAAACGTCGCCGTCGAAGCAAGCACTCAACTCAACCAAAAAGAACTAAACAAGATTTTGCCATACGACACCGACAATCTCGAATCATACAACAAAGACTACATCGCAGGCTTTGTGGCAGAGAGGTACGACACGTCTTTGCAGGACGGATTCGGTGTTGCGAAAGGGCAAATGGACGATACGATTCGCAAACGCATTATCGATAGCTATTGTGCGGATGTCGTGGAGTATCTAAACGTAAACACCACCTATTCCGGCACACAATTCCATTATATGCTTCTGCCTCTTTGGGTTTGCGCGTATATGTATCGCAAAAAGGGTTACCGCTTTATCATCAACGGAAGAACGGGCAAATCCACGGGCAAATCCCCCGTGTCGCCGATCAGAGTTGCGATTGCGGTGCTTCTTGCGCTCGGCGTAATCGCTCTGCTTGTGTGGGCTTGGTTGAGCGGACAATTCGAATAATCAAAATTTACATATCTTTCAGGAGGTAACAACCATGGTAACAAAAGACATGCTCATCATCGACGTACTCGCACAAGGCGATCCCGATAAACTCGCAGAAGTGTTGCAAGAGAGTGGTATGCACTGCTTGCATTGCATGCTCGCGCACGGCGAAACTCTCGAAGAGGCAGCTGCGGTGCACGGCATCAACGTTGACGAACTCGTTGAAAAGCTCAACGCAGTCATCGCAAAATAATTTAGTGCACAACAAAAAGAACGCCTTGCAAAAGGCGTTCTTTTTTACATAAAACGGCAGAGTGCGCAAGCAATCAAAGCTCCCAGCAGCGTGCAAAAAAGAGACACGGGGATAGCGTAACGCAGTTTTTTCACCTTACAAGCGGAAAAGTACACCGCGCAAATATAAAATATCGTTTCGCTTCCCCCTGCAATCACGGCCGCGCATCTCGCTATATACGAATCCGCGCCGTATTTTTGAAATATGCCGTCCAAAAGGGCAATCGTGCCGTTGCCCGAAAGGGGAACGAGAAGTATGATTTCCGTCACTTCGCTCGGTATGCCGATATACGAAAGCGGCTTTGCAAGCCAAGCGGAAATCGTGCTTGAAAGTCCGCTTGCCTTAAACAGTTCGATACACACGAATATGGACGCGATATACGGAAACACATCTATAACAAGGTTCAATCCGTCCTTTGCGCCTAGCAAAAAACAGTCGTACACTTTCACCTTTTTGACAATGCAGACGACGATAAGCGCAATGAGCAAAACCGGCAATACGTACGTGCTTACGTTCATTTTGCACCTCGACGAGATTTTTTACTATAACCGCAAAAAGAGGGTTTTATCCTCTCTTTTGTTGTAAATAAAGTGCTTGTTTTGTTGGTTTTGTTAAAATTGCTTTTTTTCAACGAGAGCACCTTGCACATTATTGCGCCGACAAGCGTTGCTATACCGCTGGATATCAGAGTGGGCAAAATTATGTCCGACGGACTTTGAGAATTTGCACCCGCGCGCATTGCTATGACGGTTGCGGGAATAAGTTGGATCGACGTTGCGTTTATCACCAAAAGCATAATCATGTTGTCGCTTGCTCTATCGCTACCGTCGCTCATTGCGCTCATCGCTTTTATGCCGGCAGGCGTTGCGACTCCGCCCATACCGAACATGTTTGCCGCAAGATTTATCGAGATATAATCGTACGCTTCGTCGCTTTCGTTTTTGAAAATTTTGCGCACGATCGGGCGGAGAAGTTTGGAGAGTTTTTTGTCAAGCGAAGTCGCTTCGACCATTTTCAAAACGGACAGCCATACCGCATATATCGCGCAAAGTTTGATTGACAATTCGATTGCGTGCGTAACTCCGTCAATCATTGTCGGGAAGGCGGCTTCGGGCGCGCGGGCAATCATCAAGACGACGGATATTGCGCTTATTATCAAAAATGCGACGTTCATACGATATTTTATTTTTCATTTTGCGTGCGTATGCACTTCTTATTTACTTTTATAAATAAAAGTTGTATAATGTATAAACTCAATTCAAAAGGCGGCACCATTAGCCTGCCAAAGAGGTGGCATCATGCAAGACAAAAAGAAATTTTATATGACTACGGCAATTGCCTATGCATCGGGCAAGCCGCACATCGGCAACACATACGAAATCGTTTTTTCCGACCTTATCGCAAGAGCGAAGCGTATGGAAGGTTACGACGTGTTTTTTCAAACAGGTTCGGACGAGCACGGCGAAAAGATCGAGCTCAAAGCGCAAGCCGCAGGACTGACGCCCAAGCAATACGTCGACCAAAGAGTTGCGGACATCAAACGCATTTGGGATTTGATGGACACGACCTACGACAAGTTTATACGCACAACCGACGCAGATCACGAGGAACAAGTCCAAAAAATATTTGAAAAGTTCTATAAACAAGGCGATATATACAAAGGCTCGTACAAGGGCTGGTATTGCACTCCGTGCGAATCTTTCTGGACGGAGAGCCAACTTGTCGACGGCAGATGCCCCGACTGCGGTGGCAAAGTCGAAATGGCAGAGGAGGAGGCATACTTCTTCAATATGAGCAAATATGCCGACCGCCTTATGAAATACTATGACGAACATCCCGATTTCATCGTTCCGCAATCGCGCAAAAACGAGATGGTAAACAACTTCTTGAAACCCGGTTTGCAAGACCTTTGCGTTTCGAGAACGTCGTTCAACTGGGGTATTCCCGTGAGTTTTGACAAACGCCACGTCGTTTACGTGTGGCTTGACGCGCTCACCAACTATATTACGGGCGTAGGCTACGACGCCGACGGCAATTCAAGCGACCTCTACAAAAAGGAATGGCCGGCAGACGTGCATATCATCGGCAAGGACATCGTGCGTTTCCACTCGATTTATTGGCCGATATTCCTCATGGCACTCGACGAGCCTCTTCCCAAACAAATTTTCGGACACCCGTGGCTGTTGCAAGACGGCGGCAAGATGTCAAAGTCCAAAGGCAACGTCATTTATGCCGACGATCTCGTGGACTTTTTCGGCGTTGACAGCGTAAGATATTATCTGCTTTCGCAAATGCCTTTCGACAACGACGGCATTATCAGCTGGGATCTGGTTATCGACACCATCAACAGCGAGCTTGTCAATGTGTACGGCAACCTCGTGCAACGAACAATCGCCATGAGCAACAAGTATTTCGGCGGCATCGTTTGCGACAAGGGCGTAAGCGAACCCGTTGACGACGAGCTTAAATCGCTTGCAAAAGCGGCAAGAGACAAGGTGTTTGCAAATATCGACGCATATCGCTCGGCAGACGCGCTTTCGGATATATTCACCGTGCTCAGAAGAGCAAACAAGTATATCGACGAAACTATGCCGTGGGTGCTTGCAAAGGACGAAAGCCAAAAAGACAGATTGGCAACCGTGCTTTACAACCTCACCGAAACCATCGTGATTTGCGCAAGTCTGCTTTCTCCGTTTATGCCGTCCACCTCTCAAAAAGTGGTCGAGCAGTGCGGGACGACAATTCGCTCGTTTGACGATCTCGACAAATTCGGACTTTTGGCAAACGGCACGAAAGTTGCGGAAAACCCCGCGCATTTGTTTGCAAGAATAGACGCCGACAAGGTGAAAAAAGAGCTTCTTGCAAAGGGCTTGGTGAAAGAGGACGCCGAAGAAGAGGAGAAAAAAGAGCAAAAACAAGCTAAAAAAGAAGAGAAAAAAGAGGACAAAAAAGCGGAAAATATTGTTGATATAAGCGAAATTACTATTGACGATTTTGCAAAAATTCAACTTCGCGTGGGCAAAATTCTCACTGCGGAAAAGGTTGAAAAAGCGGACAAGCTCCTCAAATTCTCCGTGCAAATAGGCGGTGACGTGCGCACAATCGTGAGCGGAATCGCAAAACATTATACGCCCGAAGAAATGCTCGGCAAAAACGTTGTTGTCGTGTACAACTTAAAGCCTGCAAAACTTCGCGGAATAGAAAGTCAAGGCATGCTCCTTTGCGCTTGCTACAACGACGCAGACGGCAACGAACAAGTCGTGCTTGTGTCCCCCGAAAAGCCTGTCGACAGCGGCAGCGTGGTGAGATAATCGCAATATGCTTATAGACACACACTGCCACCTAAACGACGAAAAACTGCTTTGCGACATTGACAGAATCGTAGGCGATTTCGACAAGGACAGGATCGAGAGCGCGATTTGCGTGGGGTACGATATGCCCTCGTCGGAGCTTGCGGTTTCAATTTGCGAAAAGTATGACAGGGTGTATGCCGCAGTCGGAGTACATCCGCACGACGCCGATACGTTGGACGATGAAGCATGCCAACGCATCCTCGAACTTGCAAAACGTCAGAAGGTTATCGCAATCGGTGAAATAGGGCTTGATTACTACTATGATTTGAGCGAAAGGGAAGTGCAAAAATCCGCTTTCGCAAAGCAAATCGAACTTGCAGACGAGGCGGAATTGCCGATTGCGTTGCACGTTCGCGACGCATACGAAGATACTAGAAAAATCCTTTTCGATATGCAAAAGTATATCAAAAACGGATTGCTGTTGCACTGCTATTCGGGCTCTGCGGAGTATGTGAAAATCTTTGATAAACTCGACGCGTACTATGCTTTCGGCGGAGCGATAACCTTTAAAAACGCAAAGCATAATCTCGAATCGCTTGCCGTCGTGCCAAAGGACAGATTGCTTTTGGAAACCGATTGCCCGTACATGACTCCCGTGCCGTTCAGAGGCAAAACAAACGAGCCGAAATACGTAAGCCTTGTCGCGCAAAAGGCGGCGCAGGTGCTCGGAGTGAGCGAAGAAGAAATTGCGGATTTGACAAGCAAAAACGCAAAACGATTGTTTACACGCTTGAAATGAGCGGATAAAACCTCGATTTTGCACAAAGAAAAAATATAAAATAAGTTTTTAGAGAATATATATGACCAACAACTACGTTTATGAATTTGGCGACAGTTTGTATCTCAACATCACAAATCGTTGCCCCAACAACTGCGAGTTTTGCATACGCAACATCAAGGACGGCGTGAGCGGAAACGATTTGTGGCTGCTCAAAGAGCCGACTTTTCAAGAGCTTGCGGACGACATCGCTTTGTACGATTTGTCAAAATACAAAGAGATAGTTTTTTGCGGATTCGGCGAGCCTATGTGCAATTTGTCCATGATTTCGCAAATCGCACCGTACCTTAAAAAGAAGGGTTGCAAAATCCGCATAAACACCAACGGACTGGGCAATCTCATCAACAACCGAGATGACGTTGCAAAACTCATTGCGCTATACATCGACAGCGTGTCCGTATCTCTGAATGCCTCCACAAAGGAAGTGTATCAGGAGATTTGCAGAAGCAAATACGGAGAAGACGCATTTGACGCTATGCTGAAATTTACAAAAGACTGCGTTGATGCCGGTATCGACACAACCATGTCCGTTGTCGATTTTATCGGAGAAGATGAAGTCGAGGCATGCAGAGAGCTTGCAAAAAGCGTCGGCGCACATTTCAAGGTGCGCGAAACCATAAGGGAAGAAACCGAATATTAAGAAAAAACAGCAGTCCGATTTTGACTCCTGTTTTTATCTTTTGTACTTTGGATATTTCGTCTTTTGTGCTTTGGCGTTTTATCTTTGGTACGTAAGTAGTTTGTGAAAGAATCGGCGGTATATACGCCGTTTTTAAAGGTAATAAATGGAAAACAACGGCATCAAAGACATTATACGCGGAGTTGATTTTCACTTCAACAAGGCTCTCGGACAAAACTTTATCACCGACGCCAACTTGCTTGACGCAATCGTTGCAGACAGCGGAATAAACGGTGACGATACGGTTGTGGAAATCGGCACCGGAGCGGGTACGCTCACGCGCGCGATAGCAAAGGTCGCAAAAAAGGTTTATTCTTTCGAGGTGGACAGGAATTTGCAGCCCGTGCTTGCACTCTCCCTTCAAGGCGTAGACAATGCGGAAGTTATTTTCCGCGACGTTCTCAAAATGAAAGACGACGAGCTTAAGTCCGTTGTGGGCGATAGTTTCAAAGTGGTTGCAAATTTGCCGTACTACATCACCACGCCGCTTGCGATGCGTTTTATCGAAAGCACGCTCGACGTCAAATCCGTTACGATTATGGTGCAAAAAGAAGTTGCGCTCCGTTTCGTTGCAAAACCGAATACGGCGGATTATTCCGCAATCACTTTGGCAATCGAGATGGCAGGCAATGCGCAAATCACCAGAAACGTGTCTAGAAACATGTTTTTCCCATCGCCCAACGTTGACAGTGCGGTGGTGCGCATAGATATAGACCGCACGAAACTCGACGGTGAAAACGCGCCTCTTTTGCACAAACTCGTGCGCTCGTCATTTGCCATGCGCAGAAAAACGCTTGCGAACAACTTGTCGGTTGCGTTTCAAATCGACAAACAAGAGGCTGGCAAACTTATAGAAGAAGCAGGCTTTTCTCCTATGGTCAGGGGGGAAGCGCTCTCGCTTGACGACTACAAAAAACTGACAAAAACGCTTGAAACACGCATAAAATAAAAGACTGTATGATCAAACAAAAATCTCACAACTTAACCGGAATTCTATTTTGCTCGCTGTGTGCGCTTGTGTGGGGCTTTGCATTTATCGCTCAACAAAAAGCGTCGTCCGACGTGCCGACTTTTACGTTTAACGCTTTGAGATTTTCTCTTGCGGTGGGAGTGATAGGCATATTTATCCTCATAAACATGCTCATCGACAAAAAGAAAGGCACAACGCGTATCGGATGGAACAAGGCGACGTTTGTAGGCGGTGCATTGTGCGGTTTGAGTTTGTTTGTGGCAAACAACTTGCAACAGTACGCGATTGCGCAAACAACCATTGGGAAAACGGGATTTATCACCGCTCTTTACATCGTGTTCGTTCCGCTCTTCAACGTGCTTTTGAGAAGACGTATTCCTACCAACGGCAAATTTGCCATCGTATTTGCCGTGCTCGGCTTTTACATTATGTGCATCAACGGCGATTCCGGGCTTACTTATGCGGACGCATTGTTGCTGCTTTGTGCAATAATGTTTTCTCTTCAAATTATGTTTATAGACATATTTGTAGATGAAGTCGATCCTCTCAAAATAACATTTATACAATTTGTGGTGGCGAGCCTTCTGAGTTTGCCGGCAATGGCAATCGAGGGCTTTCCGCCGGTGAGCGCGATTCAAGCAAACATTATGCCGATTCTGTATGTCGGCATCATGTCGGCAGGCGTCGGATTTACCTTCCAGACAATCGGTCAAAAGTACGCTCCGCCCGAACTTGCAACTCTCATAATGTCGCTTGAATCCGTCATCGCATTTATAGGCGGCGTGGTGTTTTTGCACGAAAGTTATTCGACGAAAGAGTTTGTCGGATGCATAATAGTTTTGCTTTCGGTGTATCTGGCGCAAATCAATATTCCGCACACTATGTTGAAGCCCAATTACAGCAAATATTTCATCGACTGATTTTTCAAAACATCAAAAACGCACACATGACGTGTGCGTTTTTGCATTGTAAAGTGCGATTTTTGTCAGTTTAAATCAAATTTCAACGCAATCGGCAAGTGTTGCAACACCGTTTGAAACGGTAAATTTAATGTTGTGATTGCCGTATATCATACCGTAAATTCTGCCGTCGTTCTGATATGACGGACGTGGATCTTGCGCAATGCAATCGACGATGTTTTGCTTTTCGCAATCGGGGAGGTCTTTCAAAATTTCGACGTTTTCAACCTTTAAAACATGTCCCGAGCACTCGTCTGCAAATCCGCAAATCGCGTCGGGGATACAATCGGATTTTAGATACGGTTTTATATCGTATATCGGCGTACCGTCAAGCAAATCCGCTCCCTCGACAACGAGAACTTTGCCGTTTTCCGTATCTTCCGCTTTTACAAGTTTCACACAGCTCAATCCGAGAGAGTTTGGGCGAAAAGGCGACCTTGTCGCAAAAACGCCCGCCTTCTCGTTCCCGCCAAGACGCGGCGGTCGCACGGTCGGACAAAAGTCTTTGCGATGCGCTTTTGAAAAATCGAACACCAACCACAAATGCGAAAATCCCTCGATGCCTCTTATCGCGTCGGGGTTGCGATATTCTTTTTCAAAGACGATTCTTCCCTCCGTTGCGACTTTTCCGCATTGGCGAGGGATGCCGAACTTTTCTTTGAAAGGCGTAAAAATGTGTGCGATCGGTTTGATTTCCATAATTGACTCCGAAGAAATCATAGCACTTTTTTTACGTTTTTCATAGATATTTACGACAATTCGGCGATTATTTTTATTACGCTAAAAATCGAAATATCGTACTTTTGTAAAAAATCGCTCTTGAAATGAGCGCATTTTTGTTTTATACTTTTCGTATAATCATTATATCTTTTAGATATAAGCGGAGGGAAATTATGAAGAGAACTTATCCGAGTTGGTTGGAAGGTCAACTCACAAGCAAACAAACGGAGTACACCAAGCCGACCAAACTTCTTGCCGCTGACGGCAAATTGCTTTCGCCCGGTTGGGCAAGACACAACGTGTTCGACTACGAGCGCGACAACGCAAAGCCCGCTTGGCGCAAAAAAGAATGGGATTTTTATCAGATTTCCAACGGTGAATTTATGGTGCAAATAAGTTTTGCCAATATATCCATAGGCGGATATGCGCAAGCGTCCATCACGGATTTGCACAACGCTCAGCAAAAGAGCAAAATTCATTCGGGCACTATTCTCGAATCCACCGCGCTTTTCCTCGGCGGCAACAAATATATTCTTCCACCCAAGGGCGACGAGCCTAACGTCGTGGATTTCACCGTTTCGGGCACGCAATTCAAAGCCGTAACCGAAAAGAGAGTGCGCACTCTTTATTTCAAGGGCAAGTTTAAAGGCAAAGAGGTCGAGGCAAACTTCACAATGGACATCATGGACGGGCTTGAAAACATCACCACCGTTCTTCCTTTTGCAAACAAACCCACAAGATATTTTATGACCACCAAGCAAAACTGCATGCCTTGCGCCGGCACGTTCCGCTGGGGCGAGCAAGTGTGGAATTTCGACAAGAAAGACACATTCGCGTTTCTTGACTGGGGCAGAGTCAACACTCCCTACAAAATGGTTTGGTACTGGGGCAACGGCTCGAAAGTGGTGCAAGGTCCCGACGGCAAAGACCACATGTTCGGTTTTGAAATCACGTGGGGCATCGGCGACGAGTCCAACGCAACCGAAACGGCAATTTTCTGGGACGGCAAAGCGCATAAGTTCGGCCCCGTCGACATCGAAGTTTTCCCCAAACCCGACAAGTTCGAAGAGCCGTGGCACTTTGTTTCGCAAGACGGCAGATTTGATTTCACCATGACTCCGTTTTACGACCATCACGGCGATCTCAACGTTCTCAATCTTTTGCGCATGCACTGTCATCAAGTCCACGGCATCTGGAACGGTACTGCAATTCTCGACGACGGCACGAAGGTTGAGGTGAGGGATATGTACGCGTTCTGCGAATACTGCGAAAACAAGTGGTAAAAATGCGCTATTGAGCAAATAGCGTCGTCAGGACGCTCATTCACAAGTCACGTAAGATTTAGTACGTTCCTTGTTTCAAGACGGAATTGGAGTCGCAAGGCGACGAGACACTTACACCCGATTGAATTACATTCTGCCCCTCGTCATTCCGAGCAACGCCGAAGAATCTAGGCGTAAGCCGCATTTCGCTACGCTGGATTCTTCACTACGTTACTCGCAACAACTATGCTTGTGCATAGAAACCTACGGTTTTCGCCTTTAAAAAAGGCGGTTGCTACGTTAATATCTGCGTTCCCTTGCAAGCAAGTTGCCTCACTTGACATTGACAGAATGACAATATGGGCGGGACACCCACACCCGATTATGATGAACGGCGGTATGGGCAGCGTTAAGCAACACATCCTGTGAATGCGTTGCAGCCAAAGCGAACGAGGCGGATTGCTTTGCAAACGCCGAAGTCCAAACACGTGAGGAAGGGGGAAATCGCAATAAAAGAATAAGTCGAGCACGCGTTTTATGTTATGACACATGCTCAAAGGACAACCCATGTTCAAACAAAAAAACAATAATACGGAATATATCGTGAACGATCAAAACCACGTCGTCAAAGGCATAGACTGCGGAGATACGGCTGCGTTTCTCGGCATAAGATACGCAAGGGGAGAGCGGTTTAAAAAGCCTGTGCTCGAACCGCTTGCAGCCGAGGTTACGGCAACAAAGTATGGCGACGGATGTCCGCAACTTCGGCAATTTTTCGACGAGAGCAAATCCAAGTCAAAAACAGATATGCTTTATTACACGGAGTTTCGCAAAGGACTTTCTTTCACGTATTCGGAAGACTGCTTAAATCTCAATATTTTTGTACCCAAAAATGCGGAAAATTTGCCTGTTTTGATGTATATTCACGGCGGCGCGTTCGTGATATGTTCGAGCGACGAACGCCCTTTCGACGGCAAAGAAATTGCAAAAGAGGGCGTGATTTGCGTCACGGCGAATTATAGGCTCAACGTGTTCGGATACAATGCCGACGAGGGCGCGCAAAATCTCGCTTTTTACGATATGATTTGCGCGATCGAGTGGGTGAAACAAAACATATCCGCATTTGGCGGCGATCCGTCGCGAATAACGCTTATGGGGCAGAGCGCAGGCGCGATTTCCATTCAAAATCTCGTGCTTTTGCCAAAAGTCAAAGAGATGGTGCAAGGCTCGATTATGCTTTCGGGCGGCGGCAGCGTGCGCGGCATTTTCGCGCCTAAATCCCTCAAACGAGCAAAACGATTTTTTGCGAGAGTACGCAAGGATCTGCAAGCAAGAGGGCTTGATCCCAAAACTTGCAATGCCCAAGACCTATATCTTGCGTGGTACAGACAAAACAAGAAGAATCTTGCATTATCGATGCTCTCCACCATGCCCGTATTCGATGACGAAATCGTCAGAAAAGACCTGTATGAAAACGCATACAAGGACGAGCAACTTCCGTGTATTCTCGGCGTAACCAAAAACGATTTGCTTGCGCCGTATCTCGAACGCATAGCGAAAACCATGATGAAAAACGGCAACGGAAAAGTGTGGCTGTCGCACTTCTATCATCCTCTTCCCGGCGATGACAAAGGCGCGTGGCACAGCTCGGATTTGTGGTACGTATTCGGGCTTGATCAACATCCGTGGCGCAAATTCGGCGAGGACGACTACCGCTTTGCAACCGAGCTTCGCAAACGCTATTGCGAGTTTGTGAAAAACGGCGCACCCAATCCCGACGGTTACGACGAGTGGAAGAGCAACACCTCGAAAGAGTTTTATTGATATAAGCAAACCGATACGAAACAAAAGCCGAAAGACAATCTTTCGGCTTTTGTTTTTGATGTTTAAATATTGTTTTTAATTTTTCTAATAAGTCGCAAAAGATTATGCGGCAAGCACGATGCCTTTCTTTTTGCGAATTGCGCGCGCGATTGCTTTGACGATTTCGACCATAGGAATTATGGATATTGCAAGTGCGATTGCGATGCCGTATTCCGCTCCGTCGAGTTTTGCAAGCTCGAATGCGTTTGCAAGGAAGGGGACTTCTACGACGAGGGTTGTCAACAGCAGCGACAACACGCCAGCGCCCCACAACCACCAGTTTTGTTTCTTGATTTTGAATATAGAACCGTGCAGCGAACGCATGTTGAAAGCGTGGAATATTTCCGCCATAGACAGCGTCAAAAACGCCATGGACGAGCCGAGAGTTTCCGCGCTGTACAATCCGTTTGCGATTGCTTCGGCATGGTGCATATTGGCAAGCACCTTTGCACCGATGAAGTAGGACGCAATCGTAATAAGAGTGATAAGCACGCCTTGATAGCTTATTGCAAAGCCCATACCGTTTGCGAAAATGCCGTCTTTGCTGTTTCTCGGAGGGCGGCTCATGACGTCGCTTTCGGGAGCTTCCATGCCCAAAGACAGCGCAGGGAAGCAGTCTGTGATGAGGTTTATCCACAAAAGATGCGCAGGCTTGAAGATTGTAAATCCGGCAAGCGTTGCGATGAAAATGGACAGCACTTCGGACAGGTTTGACGCAAGCAAGAATTGTATCGATTTGCGGATGTTGTCGTAGATGCGTCTGCCTTCGCCGACTGCCGAAACGATGGTTGCAAAGTTGTCGTCGGTGAGAATCATATCCGCAACGTTTTTCGTAACGTCGGTGCCCGTGATGCCCATGCCCACGCCGATATCTGCGTTCTTGATGGACGGAGCGTCGTTGACGCCGTCGCCGGTCATAGCGGTGATGTAGCCCTTTGCGCGCCATGCGTTGACGATTCTCGTCTTATGTTCGGGCTGAACGCGTGCGTAAACGGAGTATTTTTCAACGTCGTTTGCAAAATCTTCATCGCTGATTTTGTCGAGTTCCGCACCCGTGATTGCTTGCGACGGATCGGTGATTATTCCCAGCTGCATTGCGATTGCAACGGCGGTATCCTTGTGGTCGCCGGTTATCATAACTGGGCGTATGCCTGCTTTTCGACATTCGTCGATTGCGGGTTTAACTTCGGGACGAACGGGGTCTATCATACCAACAAGCCCCACGAAGCACATATCTTTTTCGTCGTTTTCGGTGGTGTATTCGCTCTTTTCCGCTTCCAAACGCTTTTGCGCAACCGCAAGCACGCGGAGCGCGCGGTCTGCCATCTCTTTGTTTGCGCAAAGAATTTCGTCTTGTTTGTCGGGTGTCATCGCAACTTCTTTGCCGTCTTGCAGATAGAACGTGCAACGCTTGATTATTTCGTCGGGTGCGCCCTTTGTAAATTGCAAAGCGTTGCCGTTTGCGTCCTTATGCACGGTTGTCATCATCTTGCGCGAGGAATCGAACGGGATTTCGCCCACGCGGACGAGGATGTTCTTTTGCTCGTTTTTATTGAGATTGCAAAGCGCGGCGTAGTTGACCAAAGCACATTCGGTGGGTTCGCCGACGGCTTCGCCCTTTTCCTCGTCGTACTCTGCGTCCGAGCAAAGCGACATTGCGTTGGCAAGCAAGTTCTCGTCGCTTCCGTAGTGGTCTACGACGGTCATTTTGTTTTGAGTCAGCGTGCCGGTTTTGTCCGAACATATGATTTGCGTGCAGCCGAGAGTTTCCACGGCGGTGAGCTTTCTGATGATTGCGTTGCGTTTTGACATATTCGTCACGCCGATGGAAAGCACGATGGTAACTACGGTGGCAAGACCTTCGGGGATTGCCGCAACCGCAAGCGAAACAGCAATCATAAACGTGTTGAGAATTGTGGGCGCAACGTCCGCTTTGAGAGAACCGTCCACGCCTGCACGAATAAGGCTTACCGCAAAGATAACCACGCAAATGCCGATGACAAGATAGGTCAACACCTTGCTAAGCTGCGAAAGTTTTTGTTGAAGGGGAGTTTTGCCTTCTTTTGCTTGCGTGAGTGCGTTTGCGATTTTGCCCATCTCGGTGTTCATGCCCGTGCCGACGATAATCGCTTTGCCTCTGCCGTAAACGACAGTGCTGCCCATAAACGCCATGTTTTTCCTGTCGCCCAAAGGCACTTCGCCGCTTGGAGCGTCGATGACGTCGCAGGTTTTCAGCACGGGTACGGATTCGCCCGTGAGCGCGGCTTCTTCGATTTTCATGCTTGCGCATTCTATAATTCTTGCGTCCGCAGGCACGGCGTCGCCCGCTTCGAGCACGATTACGTCGCCCACAACCAAGTCCTCGCTCTTTATGATCACGATTTTGCCGTCGCGAATGACTTTCGACGTGGCGGCGGCAATCTTTTGCAGTGCGTCGATTGCTTTTTCGGCCTTACTCTCTTGCGCCACTCCGAGAATTGCGTTGATTATAACGACCGCCATGATTATGATGACGTCGGAAGGGAATTCTTTGACGGCACTCGATGCATTGTTGACCGCCGTCAGTACACCGGATATAATCGCCGCAACTATGAGAATGAGCGTCATAGGCTCGATAAACTGCTTCAAAAATCGCAGAATAATCGGCTCTTTTTTGCCTTCCGCAAGTTTGTTTTTGCCGTCCTTTTCAAGCCGCTCTTGCGCTTGTTGCGACGACAAACCGTCCACGCTCGATTGAGCGTCGGCGCATACGTTGTCGATAGACTCCAAATAGTGTTTCATAAACTCTCCTTTATTGATATAATAAGAGCATAGTATATTTTTTTATTCCATAATTGCACGCAGTGCAATTTCACTTGCGCTTTGTGAAAGTTTCACCGTGGCTGAGGCACAATATCGCTACCGTAGGGAATATCACTCTTTTTTGTTTGTACTAACAAATAAAAAAGACTTATCCCTGCGGATAAGTCTCATCATTTCAAATAAAACCGGAGACAACGCTCGTGTTAGCGGCTTTATTACACTCAAGAGTGCCGATTACTCCCTTATTTGATAGCTATTTTATCATATGATTTTTTTGCCGTCAAATATTTTTGACTTACAAAGTTGTGTTGTTGCGTTTTGCAAAACTCGCTTTGAGTTCGAAACACGGACGATTTCTCACAAAACCTATCATCGTGACAAAATCTTCGTCTATAGTGTATTCCAGCCTTACGCTCGCGCCGTATTTTATTTCGGATTTAAACTCGATTTCGAGCGTTTTGAGCATATGCGTATCGAGAAAGTCTTTGCCCAGAACGTCCTCCATGCAGTCGAGGTATTTTGCATTGTTCATATGCCCGTTGATGTCAACCTGGCTGTATGCTACTTTGAAACGTTTCGTCTTTTCCTGTTCGCCCAGCGATACGCCGAAAGAGAGGGGGATTTCTCTTCCCGTTCTTATTCCGGGAACGACAACGTCGTAGTTTTCGGGGAAAACCATTTTGCGTTTTTTAGCGTCCATCAAAAGCCACACCGCGCTTGCTTTCACAAGGGGAGTGCCGCTTTCGTCGGTCATCTCGTAGTATCTCGGAAAAAGCACTCGCATCGTGTCGCCCGCCCAGCTTGAAAGGGTGACGGTTTCGTCGTAGCAGGGCAAATTTTCTATTTTCAGCCGCACGCGACACACAACCCACAACGCTCCTTTGTCAAGGGTTTTCGCTCTGCCCGCTCCGAGAGCTTCGGTGTGAGCGATAGAAGCCTCCTGAAGCCAGCGCATAAGCACGGACGGGCGCAAATTTCTTTGCATCGTCACGTCGTCGGCAAGCAGCGTTTTTGTTGTTGAATAAACCAATTCCGACATTTATACCACCGTTTTGTTTGCTTAAAGTGCCGTTTGTTGCAATATATTATTTTGTTGCTGCCTCGTAAACCGTGTCTACGACTTCGTTTACGGTGCGCAACTTCATCCACGTTTTGTCGGGAATCTTTATGCCGTAATCGCTTTCGAGAGTGCAAATGATATAGATATAGTTGAGCGATTCGTAGCCTTTTGAATTGATTGCGGTTTCACCCGTGATTTCTTCATTTTGCAAAGAGGGGACGTATTGCTTTATGAGCGCGGTCAACTTTTCCTGGATTTCTTGTTTGCTTACTTGTGCCATATTTGCTCCTTTTATGCAAGTTGCATATATATATATTAAGTCGTTTGTTTTTCGTTTGTCAAAGCGCGTATCTTTTCACTTTTCCGGTTGCGGTTTTCGGAAGTGCGTCGGGCATAACCACAAGGCCGGATATTTGCAGGTTGAAAGGCTTGTTTTTGTTGAACGCGGCAAGTTTGTCTTTGAGCATGCTCACGTTCAAAAATCCGTCCTTGTTTCCCACAAACAGGGTTATTTCTCCTTTTTCGAGGGTGAGCGCGACGTCGTCGGTTTCGAGTGCGACAGCAAGTTCTTTTTCCCATTCGGGCAAGAAAATCTTGTTGCCGTTTTCAAGCACGAGAATATCTTTTTTGCGCCCGGTGATATAGAGGTTGCCGTCCTCGTCGAATTTTCCTAGGTCGCCCGTGTGCAAAATGCCGTTTATAAGCACTTCTTTCGTCGCTTCGGGGTTCTTGTAGTAGCCTTTCATCATGCACTCGTCGGCTTTAACAAGCACTTCGCCGTCGTCCGCGAGAGTTATGGTATCGTCGGGGCATACCGACATCGCAAACGGATTTTCTCCGCAACTTATCGCAACGCCGCTCGACGTTTCGGTAAGTCCGTAGCCGAAGCGAACTTCGATGCCTTTTTCTTTTGCGGCGGCAAGCGTTTGCTCGTTTGCGGGGCCTGCTCCCACCAAAACCATACGCAACTCGTCGTTCAAAGCGTTGAGTCCGACGAGGAATTTCAAAATTGAAGGCACGACGGATATAATCGTGGGTTTGAAATATTTGCAATCTTGCGCGATATAGCGCATGCCTCTGGTGATCGAGATTTTTGCGCCCTGCGACATAGGCCAGAGCATTGCGCACACAAAGCCGAACACGTGGGTGAGGGGAAGCATGCAGAGCAAATTGTCCGTTTCGTTGCAAGGACACTTTGCTTGTCCGTTCCACGCGCTTGCGCACAAAGACGATGAGGTAAGCACGACGGCTTTTGAGGAATTTGTCGTTCCCGACGTGAAAAACAGAATATCGCCTTCGTCCTTTGAGGGCGCAACCGTACCTACGGGCGCGGTTTTGAGAAGGGACGCATGCCGAGAGGTCAATTCGTCCGTCAACAGCGTTTCGACGTCCGTTGCGAGCGTTTGAGCCTGAATAACCGTCGGTTCGCTCATCGGGTCGAGCAAAACAGTCTGCTTACGCGCGAGCACGCACGCGAACATATCTATAATCCACTTTTTCGACGGAGCTTGCAAAATGCCGACGCAGTTTGCGTCGAGGCGTGCGATTTGCTCGCGACGTGCGCTGATTTCGCGATAAAGTTCGGCATACGTCAAAGATTTGATTTCGCCGTCCTCGTCATACGCCAAAGCAACGTTGTTCGCATGGCTTTTTACGTTTGACAAAAGCATTTCTTTAAAGGATTTGAATTTCATATGCGCCTCCGAATCAACATCTATTATATCACGGGTATTTTCGATTGTGAATACCAAACCGACAAATAAATAAAAAAATATCGATTTTTAATAAAAGTATTTACAACAAAAAATAAAGTGATATAATTGATATATCAAACAGAGCGTTTGAATGTAAAAAAACGGCTTAACCAAAAAAGGAGAAAATCATGGCTAAAAACGACAAGATTTGTATCATCGGCGCAGGTCCTGCGGGACTTAGTGCGGCTGTACACCTCGAGAAGAACGGATACACCGACTACACAATTCTCGAAAGAGAAGACCACGTAGGCGGAAAGTGCCATTCTCCGTATCACGACGGAAAGAGATTTGAGATGGGCGCAATTATGGGTTGCCCGACTTATCACGCAGTGCACGAACTCGAATTGTTCGGCGGCGTGGATCACGACGGCCCCGCACTCGAACGCGCTTATCGCAGACAAAACGGAAAACCCTACGATCCGTTCAATCCCAAGAAAAACCCGTTGCTCATTCCGCATCTTTTGAGAATGAAATCTCAAGTCAAGAAGCTCGGCACGTTGCTTGCAACCAAATATAAGGGCTACGAGTACACCGGCCACAAGGGAGTGTCCGAAGGCAAATACGACGGTTACGATCCCGTCACCGGCAAGCACGTCGTCGGCGAGAACCCTAACCTCAAAGACCTCAGCATGAACTTCAAAGATTTCTGCAAGATGAACGGCGTTTCGCTTGCTCAAGAAATCTGGATCGGACCTTACACCGCATTCGGTTACGGTTTCTTTGACGAGATTCCTGCGGCTTACGTTCTCAAATATTTGGATTTTGCAACCGCAATGTACTTCGTCAACAAGGATTTGTGGACGTGGAAAGACGGCACGCAATCCATCTACGAAGCAGTCAACGCAAAATTGCAACATCCCGCGCGCCTCAACGTCAACATCACCAAAGTTACGCGTGAAAACGGCAAGGTGCAAGTGTACGTCGGCGAAGATATGGAAGAGTACGACAAGATCATCGTCACCGCTCCTCTTCAATATATGCCCAACTACTTCGACGCAACCGAAGAAGAGAAGAAACTCTTTGCAAAGATCGATTACGAGCGTTACGACGTCACCGCAATCACCTGCAAGAAGGGCACGTACTATCCCGATATGTCCGGTTATCTTTTCGACAACATGGTTCCCGAACGCCTCGGTCACCTCATGGTATTCTACCACAGATGGGCAAACGAACCCAACCAAGTTCTCACCACATACGTATTGCGCAACTACAAGGGCAAAGAGCTCAAGTCCTACGACGAAGCGAAGAAGATGGCATGGGACGATATGAAGCTCTGTGGTATCGACATCGACAAGTGCGTCTACGAGCGCAAGTGGTATTACTTCCCGCACGTCTTTGAAAAGGACTATGCGGACGGTTGGTATGAGAAAGTCGAAGCAATGCAAGGCAATCTCAACACCTACTATGCAGGCGAAATCATGTCCTTCGGCGATATGGAAGAGACTGTGCAGTATTCGAAGGACCTCGTAGCCCGTTTCTTCTAAGACTGTGCTATTTTGCGAATAACTGTGTCAGAGCCGCTTTCACAAACAGTCACGTACGACAAAGTACGCTCCAGTCTGTGAAGGCGGCTCTTTCTTGTTCTTCATCAAAATATCGCAGTCTTATAAAAAGGAAATCGGTGGCGACTAGCATTGTCAAAGCCCTTCGGTCACTCGTCGTGTACGAAAAGTACACTAGGCGAGAGCCCCGAAGGGCTTTTTCGCGCTATTCATCCGTTTGGCGCGTTCTTATAAACGGAATGTGCATATTCGAAGTGCGAGCCGCAAGGCGGCGAGAATATGAGCGCCGAGCTTTCGTCGCACACAAGCTCCTTTTGCTTCAACCACAACAAGTTGCAGTTGTTCGCCTTGGCTCTTTGTGCTCCTCTTCCCACACGGCAAAAAACTTCGCTTTCATCTTTGATATACAAGCACAAGTTCGCTTGTTTTTGCCGTGCGGGAGCCCTTGTGTGCGTAGTACAAGCTACTGCACCGTGTTGTTGCGTAGCTGGCGCACAAAGGACGGTGGCATAACGAGAGAATTGTCCCTATCTATGCGAGTGCCGACTGTCTCCCCCGCAAACGACGGATAATTTTGTAGAGAATTGCCCCTAACTGAGTGGTCGGGCGCGACGCGTTAAGCAACACATCCTGTGAATGTGTTGTAGCCAAAGCGAACGAGGCGGATTGCTTTGCAAACGCCGAAGTGGAAAAGCCCGAAAGGGAAAGAGGGGGCACATCTAATTTAGGGTACACGCCGTTCACCCCCTTGTAGAGGAAGAACAAAACACGTGAGGAAGGGGGAAAGTTGTATTTAGAGTGTTAAATGATAGCCCTATGTGTCTGTTGCGATTGCGCCTGACGGCTGGATTCCCACGCTACGCTCGGAATGACGGAAAGGGTGGGGTACCCACACCCGATTGTAATGAACGGCGGTATACGCGCGACACTCTTGTAGAGGAAGAATAAACAGGTGCAAGCAAGAAACGGTGTTGATTTTGTCTTGCATATAGACGTGTGAGATTTTAATATTTTAATAAATCTATGCGCAACCGACGGTTGCGAGGTTGGGAAAGATTGTTTAAAAAACTTACAAATTTGACAAATAAAGTTGAGAATGTTTGCGAGATTTGTCAAAAACGTCAAGTTTTTTGAAAAATCGCTTATACAAAAATTTTTATTTTTATGCAATTTTAAACTATTTTTGCATAAAATTAATCCAAAATTGCATCAAACCCCCTGTCAAACCATAGTTGCGGAGAGTGGATTCGAATTGAAAATTTTGCTGATTTTTCTAAAAATATTGTTTTCGCATTTAGTTAAAGTATATTAAATAAGTATAATAATAGAATATATCAATATAAAAAAGAGAGATATGCTCGGTTGCGGCGTTTTGAAAAGACGAAATGGCATTGAAACTGCAATTATGCATAAAAATTAAATTTTTCAAAAAAACAAAAAAAGTTGTTTACATATCGGCAAACTGCACTTATAATGTGAACATCAAAAAAGTTAAAGAAAAATTAAAATCTTGATACTATATAACAAATGCTTGGACAAAAGCAAGCGAAATCGCAAAAAAGTTGAAACAATTTTGCGGACAAAAAGTTAAAATTGCCCGAACGAAAGCCGCATGTTCGCTCTCACTTGTCATTCAGAGGAGTGAAGCGACGTAGGAATCCGGCAGGAGCGCAAACCGATGTTTGTTTCCGTCCCCGGAGATTGCCACGCAAGGCTCGCAATGACGATACGGCGGGACACCCGCGCCCGATTTGGTTTCTCCGCTTGTCATGTTGAGCGAAGTCGAAACATCTAGGCGAAAGCCGCATGTTCGATGCGTCGGATTCCTCGATATTGACGGGATGACGATACGGCGGGACACCCGCACCCGATCAAAAAAAGGCACAACACAACAAACCAAATATAAATATAACAATGGAGGTAACAAACAATGAAGCAAAGAAAGATATTTGCGATTTTGGCAATGGTTCTGGTTCTCGTGCTTTCAGTTGGCGTGTTTGCAGCGTGCAACCCGAAAGAAGAAGGCGGCAATAATGATCAAACCGATCCCGATGCGGAAAGACTCGAACAATATCTTGCTGAGTCTGCGAAAATCTACGGAGAGCAACTCGGTGATTTCAAAGCAGCATATGCAAAAGCTGTTGCAGAAACAAAAAACACCAGCAAGAGATATGCTCTTATGGCACTCGCAGAGGCAAAGTTGATGGAATCCGCAGTTTACGTTCCCGGTACTGCACAAGGCGGTAACTATGCAATCAGCAAAGTTGCTCCCAACACCATTTCTTCTGTTTTGTGGGGCAACGATATGTATCGTTTCCACAATGCGCTTCTTGCCGACAAACTCATCACGGCAGCAGACAGAACGGCATTGAAAGAACAATGGTCAACTTTGAGAGCAGCAGGCAAAACCGCACAAGATTATGAAGCGGCTGTCAAGGCTTATTTCTCAGAGCATGGTTATAGCGTGAAAAGAACCTACAACATGGGTTATGCTTCCGATCCTCAAACTTGGGACGCTCAAGCGACTTCTCGTTCGGCAGACTCCGAGGCAATCGTCAACACATATGATTCCTTGATGGAATACGATGCATTCAACGTATTGCAACCGGCTCTTGCAGAAAGCTACACCGTGTCCGATGACGGACTCACCTATACTTTCACTCTCCGCCAAGGCGTTAAATGGGTGAACTCAAAGGGACAAGAAATTACTGAATTGAAGGCAGACGACTTTGTGGCAGGTTTCCAACACATGCTCGACGCAAAGGGCGGTCTCGAATATCTTGTCGAGGGCGTTATCGCAAATGCGGCAGAGTACAATGCCAAAGCAGTTACGTTTGACAAAGTCGGCGTCAAAGCAACCGATGATCACACTGTGGTTTACACTCTTACCGAGCCAAAATCCTACTTCCTTACAATGCTCGGTTACAACGTATTTGCTCCTCTGTGCAGAAGCTTCTATGAATCTCAAGGCGGCAAATTCGGTTCGGAGTTCAATGCGTCCGACACAGCTTATAAGTATGGCAAGACGCAAGACAACATTGCTTATTGCGGACCTTACGTTGTCACAACCAACACCGCAAAATCCGAAATCGTGTTCACCAAGAACGATAGCTATTGGAACAAAGCCAACATCAATCTTGATAAGATCACTTGGAAGTACAATGACGGCAAAGACACTTTGAAAGCATACAATGATACAAAATCAGGTACTCTTGACGGTGCAGGTCTCAATGCGGATTCTGTTGCGCAAGCAAAAACCGATAAAGTCGGTGAAAAGACCTACTTTGATGAATATCACTATGTGACTGCAACCGACGCAACCGCATTCGGTACATTCGTCAACATCAATCGTACTGCATATGCAAACGCACAAGACGGCAAGCTCCAAACTGCAAAAGACAGCGCAGAGCAAGCAAGAACAAAAGCGGCATTGAGCAACGTTCACTTCCGCAGAGCGCTTGCAATGGCACTTGACAGAACTTCATACAATGCACAAACGGTCGGCAAAGACCTCGCATCCGTTTCGCTCATCAACAGCTTCACACCGGGCAACTTCGTTTCTTTGACGGAAGATGTCACCGTTTCAATCAACGGCAAAGACACAACGTTCAAGAAAGGTACGTACTATGGTGCAATCATGCAAGCACAAATCGACGCAGACGAAGTGAAGATCAAAGTCTGGGATCCGACTGCAGATGAGGGCGCAGGCAGCAGCGCAGGTTTCGATGGTTGGTACAATGCCGAAAATGCTATGGCAGAACTTAAGATTGCTATCGCAGAACTCAAAGCGCAAGGTGTTGACCTTGAAGAAGGTCCGATCCACCTCGATTTGCCGGCATTCATTTCAAACCAAGTCTACTACAACAGAGCGTTCTCTTACAAGAAATCACTTGCAAACGCTCTTGGTAAGTACGTGACGGTTGACCTTGCCGGCGCAACAACAAGCGGCGACTGGTACAATGCAGGTTACTATACAGATTATGGCTATCAAGCAAACTATGATCTCTATGACGTTTCCGGTTGGGGTCCTGACTACGGCGATCCGTCGTCCTACCTTGACACACTCACAGAGGGTGGCTACATGACAAAGTGCCTCGGCATTTTCTAATGACTGAATTGCGTTGATGACGCTTGTGCGTCATGGACGGGATTTATTCGGCAAGGGATGAGTGTGACTCATCCCTTGCTGTAATAAAAACCATGGAGTAAACAATGGCAAAATATCTTGTAAAAAGAATAATACGAGGAATCATCTCCGTCATAATCGTGGTGGGGATTGTTATGCTGCTCATCTACTCGTTGATGGACAGGGATCTCGTATTGGCTGCGGATCCAAACTATACGCGACTGGGTACAAATGACAAAACGATGTACAAGTATAGTTTGTGGGAGCAGTATGGATACCTCGATTACGTTCCGTACGGGGATTATCTTGTTGAACTTGCAAAAAACGGTGAGATAGACGATGACACCAGATCATCGGCGGCACTCCTTGCAAACAATGCAAAAGACGACAATGCGATTGCAAAGGAATATACGCAGAAATTCACCGATTATTATACATCTCAAGGATATACGGTTTCCCGCCTTAAAGGCGTAAATGTCAAAGGCGGAAATCCGGGGCTTTTTGCATACAAAGACATCCACCTTCTCAAACGTTTGTGGAACTACTTTGCAAATATCATTGAAGTCGATTCCATACATTATGCGGAAGAAGTAAACGGTGAGAGAGGCCTTTCTTTCACTTGGTACGATCCCGCATACGGCGGAAAGAAGTTTTCTCCCGCCATTATCGGCAACGGCACAAAACATAAATATTTGGTGTATTTTGACAATAAATTTCCGTTTATTCATCAAAATATCGTCAGAATCAACCTTGGCGTTTCATATTCGATAAATCAGGGTACGGACATCTCGCAAACCATGACAAGCGAACAAGGTTCTCAAAAAGCAGGCCTTGTCCATTATCCCACGGGCATTGCCGAGGTTTCTCCCGACAATTTGCATTCGGCAACATACATAAAAGGATCGCTTGCGATAAGCGAGCTTAATCAAAAGTATTTTGTTGACGATTATACGCAAGTCGTATTGAACAGAAACGCATTTTCAAAACTCGGATTCTCGTTTGTTATCGGTATTTTGTCGGTTATCATGGCGTATGTCCTCGGAGTGCCTCTTGGCATTATGATGGCGCGCAACAAAGACAAACTGCTTGATAAACTCGGCACTTTGTACATAATTTTCATTATGGCTGTGCCGTCGCTTGCATATATCTTTATTTTTGCCGCAATAGGCAGAGCCGCAGGTTTGCCCACAACGTTCAGCGTGTCCGAACCTACAAAAGCGATGTATGTGCTGCCTATCATATCTCTTGCGCTTCCTTCGGTCGCAAACCTTATGAAGTGGCTAAGACGATATATGATCGACCAGCAAAACTCCGATTATGTCAAGTTTGCAAGATCGGGTGGTTTGAGCGAGAGAGAGATTTTCAACAAACACATTCTCAAAAACGCAATTATTCCGCTTGTACACGGAATCCCGGGCAGTGTACTCGGTGCGCTCACCGGCGCGATTATCACCGAGCGTGTGTACACCGTCCCCGGCGCAGGCGGATTGCTTGTCGACGCAATCGGAAAATACGACAACGCCGTTATTGTCGGCGTAACGCTGTTCTATGCGGTATTGTCTGTCATTTCGATTATACTCGGCGATATATTGATGGCAATGGTAGATCCGAGAATTTCATTCTCAGATAAGGCGAGGTGACGATATGGAAAATAAAGTTATAGACCTTCAAGAATTCAACATGTCGGATGAAGAGTTGTTCTCTCAGGTCGACAACAACAAACTTGAATCCGAAAAAATCACCGCGCCCAGATATTCTTATTGGAAGTCTGTGTTCAGAGTGTTTTTTAGAGACAAACTCAACATTGTTCTTTTGGCGCTGTTGTTGTTGGTTGTTGTGTTTGCGTATATCTATCCTATGTGTATCGAATACGATAGGTTTGCAAACATAAACGATCTTTCATCCCAACACTTGACGCCGTCGCAGGCAATTGACAAGTACGGATTCAGCATCCACTATATTCTCGGTACGGGCGGCTCCGGTGAACCTATGTTCGACTCCATTTGGTTCGGTGCGAGAATATCTATAAGCCTTGCTCTCATTTGCGCGGCAATCAACATGACGGTAGGTATCGTCGTAGGCGCAATCTGGGGCTTCTCCAAGAAAGTCGACAAGTTTATGACCGAAGTATACAACATCATCGGAAATGTTCCGACAATATTGTTTATTTCGGTTATGGTCATGATTATGTCGGCAAGTTTCTGGACGCTTGTGTTTGCAATGACGATAACGGGGTGGCTGTTCATAGCCTACTTTATCCGCACGCAAGTCATCATCATTCGCGACAGGGAATACAATCTTGCGTCCAAATGCCTTGGTACGCCGATTTTCCGTATCGCAATGAGAAATATTTTGCCGTTTATGACGTCGATCATCGTTACGCTAGCGGCAACCGAAATCCCGAGTTACATTTCGTCGGAAGTTTTCCTTTCCTACATCGGAATCGGTATGTCGGACATGTCACTCGGAAAAATAATCGAAATGACCAACGCTGCGATGTTTGTTACCGGCAGAGAACTTGAATTCTGGGCACCCGTTACGGTGACGGCAATCATAACCATCGTCCTCTATGTGGTCGGTCAAAAACTCGGTGACGCTTCCGATCCGAGAACACATATGTGAGGTGACGTATGGAAGATAAAAAAGTTTTGTTATCCGTCAAAGATCTCGAAGTCAAATTCCGCGTCAGAGGCAGAATCCTCACCGCAATCCGCGGAATCTCGCTCGATATCTATGAAAACGAATCTATTGCAATCGTCGGTGAATCGGGTTCGGGCAAATCCGTCTTTACAAAGACTTTTGCCGGTATGCTCGACTCAAACGGCTTCATTTCGCAAGGCGAACTCATCTTCAACGACGACGAGCTTGCGGATACCGTTGCAACTCCGACAAAATTCGACAAATTTCTTCTCGACGTCGTTTTGAAGCGGCTCAACAAAGCCTCAAAACTCGAACTCGGCGCGGATATCTATCAAAAAATCCTCGCGCTCAAGGCGGAAAAGAAGGAAAAATTCACCCTCAGCGAGCAAGAGCATGAGAAAATGCAGGACGAGATCGACGATCTCAAGTTCCGCCGCACCGAGGCGTACAACCTCAAACTCACGCTCAATACGCGCAAGGAAAGAGATAAGGTCAAAGAAACCAACGACATTATCTCCGATTGCGACAAGAAAATAAAGGCTTTGGAAAAGACAATCGCTCAAACCGTGCGCGCTCACAAACAAGCGGCAAAAGCCGACCTCGAATTTGCAAAGTATTACGCCGAAACCATGGCAAAGCTCAAAGAGGAATATAAACTCGCTTTGCAAGGAGAAATCACCGAGGATACCGTGCATCGCAACGAGATTTTAGGCAAGGAAATTTATCTTTCCGTCGGAAGATACGGCGCACTCGAAAGATTTAAGCTTATTGTCAAACTCATTCTCGCACTGCGTAAGGCTATGCGTCTTGGCGTCGACCTCACAAACGACGAGCAACTCAATCAGATTTTCGATCCGATTGCGTTCAGAGTCAAGTTCCTCGACGGCACCACCGAAACGCAACTCCACGGCGTGTGCGTGCTCAACCTCGCAAAAATCAAGTACACAAAGGACTGGCAAAAGATCCGCGGTACGCGCATCGCAACCGTCTTCCAGGATCCGATGACGTCGCTCAACCCGATCATAACAATCGGCAAGCAAATCTCCTCAATCATCATCAAGCACCAACACTGCTCGGAGACAGAGGCGAGAAGAAAAGCTGTCGAACTTATGAAGAAGGTGGGTATTCCCAATGCGGAAAACCGCTATGACGACTATCCCTTCCAATATTCGGGCGGCATGCGTCAGCGTATTGTCATCGCAATCGCGCTTTCGTGTCAACCCAAGATCCTCATTTGCGACGAGCCTACAACCGCTCTTGACGTTACCATTCAAGCCCAAATCCTCAAACTTATCAAGGATTTGCAAAAAGAATTTAACTACACGATCGTGTTCATCACCCACGACCTCGGCGTTGTCGCAAACGTCGCGGACAGAGTTGCGGTGCTTTATGCGGGACAAATCGTCGAGCTTGGCACCGTGGACGAGGTGTTTTACGATCCTCGTCATCCGTACACGTGGGCGCTTTTGTCGTCGCTGCCGCAACTTGCGGAAAAGAACACAGAATTGTATTCGATTTCCGGTACTCCGCCGTCGCTTTACAACAAGATCATCGGCGATCCGTTTGCGCCGAGAAATCCATATTGTCTGAAGGTGGATACGCTCAAAGAAGCTCCGATGTTCCAAGTGACCGAAACCCACTTCGCAAAAACGTGGCTTCTCGACCCCAGAGCGCCTAAAATCGAAAAACCCGAAATCATCAAAGATATTCACGGCAGATTGCTCAAAGCATTCAATATCGAGGAGGTGGAATGATGGACAAAGACAAAATAATCGACGATATCCAAACCTCCGCATTGGATAACTCCACGCCCGTCGAACAAGAACTCGCAGTGGAGCAGCAAGAGCATATCGAAAATGCCGACACTCAACAAGAACCCGTTTGCGAACAAAGCGCGCCTTCTTTCGGGGATTCCTCCGTTGAAGAAACTCCTGTCGCCGACAATTCGGTTGAAAGCGACGAGAAGCCTTCAAAAAAATCCGCAGGGAAGGTTATAAGCGACTGGTTTAAGGGCGTCGGCGGAAAAATTCAAAGACACTTCAAACGCGTTGGCGACAGCTGGAAAACGCGAATCGATCAATACAAAAATCGAGTATATACTCTCCCTGAACAAGGTCCGCTTGACGAAAACGGCAGAGAAATTCTGTTGTCCGTCAAGAACGTCGACATCACGTTCGGCAAGGGCGACAAGGCTGTCAAGGCGGTAAAAAACGCGTCTTTCGACATCTATAAAGGCGAAACGTTCTCTCTTGTCGGCGAGTCCGGCTCGGGAAAAACCACCATCGGACGCGCAGTCATCAGAGTCAACCCTTGCGCAAAGGGCGAGATTCAATACAAGGGCGTGCGCATTTCGGGCAATATTTCGCATAAACTCGACAGACAGGTCATCAGGAACATCCAAATGGTGTTCCAAGATCCCGCCGCATCTCTCAACGAGCGCGCGACCGTCGACTATATCGTGTCCGAAGGCCTTTACAACTTCCACCTCTTCAAAGACGAAGCGGATAGAGTTGCAAAAGTAGAGCAAATGATAAAAGAAGTCGGTTTGCTCCCCGAACACCTTACGCGTTATCCTCACGAATTTTCGGGCGGACAACGCCAGCGTATAGGCCTTGCAAGAGCTATGATTATGGAGCCGTCCCTCGTCGTTGCGGACGAACCGATTTCCGCTCTCGACGTGTCTATTCGCGCGCAGGTGCTGAATCTTCTCAACAAGTTCCAAAGAGAGAGGGGCACAACATATCTGTTCATAGCGCACGACTTGTCAATCGTCCGTTTCATTTCGGATAGAATCGGCGTTATTTACAAGGGCGAAATAGTGGAAATCGCAGAAGCGGAAGAATTGTTCGCGTATCCGCTTCACCCGTACACGAGATCTCTTATCTCGGCAATTCCTATCCCCGATCCGAAGCTTGAAAAGAAGAAAAAACTTTTCGTGTACGATCCCTCGCAACACGATTACAGTGAAGATAAGCCCGAAATGGTGTGCATTGGACACAATCACTATATCTTCGGCAACAAGAAAGAAATCGAAGAGTACAAACGTATAAGGGAAGAGGGTGTTCCGCTCAAATCTTCGTCATTCATGACCGAGCAAGAAGCTCTCGAATATGCCGAAAAAGAAGCGGAAGAACCCGTTGAGGCAACCGAGCCCATTCTCGACACACCCGTGCACGATACGGGTAGCTCGTGGTTTAAGGTGCTGTCGTTCTTCTTGCCTATCCCCGGCATAATCGCGGCGTATATCTTCAAGAAGTTCAATTACATAAAGAACTTCAAAGCGTTCAAGAAAGGCGCAATCGCAGGATTTATATTCTTGGCGGTACTGTTGGTACTGTTCCTGTTCTTCTTGCTTTTGACGCTCAGATAACAAAACGTAAGGTTTAGCGACGAGCTAAACCTTTTTAAACAAAGGTGATTATGAAAAGATATGCAAAGGATAAAAATCTCCTTACGCCTCCGCCTGTGGAACAGGTCGAAGTGTCAAACAAAAACGTCAAGCTGAGAGTTGTGCTTTTTGTGCTGTTTTTGGTGCTTGCGATTGTTTGTTTTGCCGTTGTTATGGTTGTTTTGTTGAGAGTCGAGGCAGGGTGGTTTGCGATAACCCCCGATACATCCTCAACGAAGAACTGTGGAGGGGAGTTCGTTTTTACCTATTATTTTGATAAAAATCAAGACAAAAAGTATCGTCAAAGCGTAGCGTCCAAGTACACCGAGGCAAGCGAATACGCCTACAAAGTTTTTTATGCAAGCGAAGAAGTCGACGGAATGAACAATTTGTTCTATCTCAATACGCATCCGAACGAAGAAGTGCAGGTTCCTGCGTTGCTGTATCGGTCGCTCAAAGTGTTCGATGACGCGGGAAACAGATTTTTGTATTATGCTCCAATTTATGCGTACTATGAAGAGATGTTTACGTGTATTCACGACAACGATGCCGAAAGGTTTGACCCGACAAAAAACGAAAGCGTAAAGACCTATTTCGACACGCTTATTTCGCTTATAGCGGACGAGAACAATGTAAAATTGGAGTTTTTGGACGGGAACGTCGTCAAACTTGTCGTTTCGGACGAGTATAAAAACGCGTTTGGCGAAAACACCCCCGTATATCTCGACTTTTTCTGGACGAAAAACGCTTTTGTAATCGACTATATCGCAAGCACGATGACGGATGCCGGCTACGATAAAGGTATTATATCGAGCTATGACGGCTTCACACGCAATTTAAGCGAGGCTCACGACGAATTGCAAGCAAACGTGTTCGACAAGACGGATGACGGCGCAATCGTCGCTGGCAGGCTTGCGTACAAGCAACAAATATCCGTCGTTATGCTCAAAGATTATGCGATTTCAAAAGACGAGGACGGTTACTACGTCTATGAGGACGGCACGTCGCGCTCTCACTTCGTGAACGTTGAAAACGGCGAAAACGTAAGCGCAATAAGCACGTACACCGCATATTCCGCAACCAAAACCTGTTCGCAAATCGTGCTTGAGATTTTGCCGCTGTATCTTGCGGATTCCTTCGATACGGATAAGGTCGCAAGCGCAAAGGAGGGCGGAATATTCTCGATTTATTGCAAAGACGGCAAAATCCTTTGCAACGACGAAAATATGACGATCAATCCGATCGAGCGTGAGAGCGGAACGTACGTCGTCGAGCGCATTGCGTAATTCGTTTCGAATTGAAAAATTACAAAAAACAAGCAAAAAACGCCGTTTTTCAGGCGTTTTTTCGTTGGGAAAAGAACGTATGGCACAGGCACGAGATATTTAAAGAAAAAGGACTCTCAACGGCTTCAAGTGCCGAAATATGAGCAATTATATGGACAAAAAGCAAGCAAAGTGCTACCATATACATTGTTTTGAAACGGCACTCGTTTCAAAGGAGGATTTATGGCAAAGGCAACTATAATCGCAGTCGCAGGAAAGGGCGGAGTGGGCAAAACCTCACTTGCGGCAAACATCGTTCGCAATTTGGTGGAAGCATATCCCGACAAACGTATTTTGGCAATCGATGCAGACCCGGCAGTAGGGCTTTCAACGGCTTTGGGCGTAGAGGTCAAGTCCACGATTGACGACATAAGAAAAAGCATTATAGAAAATGTTGAGGACGGCAACGCGAAGGGCGCGATTGAGTTGCTCAACGAGGCGCGTTTCCGTATTTTTGACGCTATGGTTGAAAAAGACGGATACGTTTTTATTGCCGTAGGTCGCCCCGAAAGTGCCGGTTGCTATTGCAAAATCAACGCATATCTCAAAGACGTTATCGGTATTTTGTCCGAGGAATTCGACTACGTAGTTATCGACGGAGAGGCAGGCATCGAGCAAATCAACCGCAGAGTTATGGAAAAGGTGACGCATTTGATTCTTGTCACCGACCAATCTAAAAAGGGTAGGGACGTGTGCAAAACCATCAAGAAAGTTGCCGACGATCTCGTCATGTACGACAAGATCGGCATCATCGTCAATCGCGTTTCCGACGAGGACGCAGTGCGTGCTCTCGACTATGACGGAGTGAAACTTTTGGCGGTTATAGGCGACGACAAAAACCTTGCGTCCTTCGACCTTAAAGGTGAAAATGTGTTTGAACTTCCCGAAAACTCAAAAGTCGTTCAGGGCGTCAAAGAGGCACTTAAACAACTTGAAATAATACGATAAAGTGCGGATTTTGCAAAATACGCACAAATAATCATACAAATAATCGACTGAAAAACAGGACTTTAAATGATAGGAATTTTTGACGAAGACATAAGGAAACTGTTCGATTGCATTGCGAAAAACGATGCGAAAGTCTATCCGTACGACAGCGGCAAGGCTTTGCCTACGAACGAGCAAAGCGAACTTATACTGATGAAGGACTCCGCTTTCGAACTCGGCGGTAGCGATATGCCTTGCACTGCGGCAACCGTGCTTACCGACGATATGCCCGTCAAAAATCAAACCATACTCATCGGCAAAGAGCTTAAAGACGTCAAAAAAGATTGTAACTATGCAAAAATCGTCATTATTTCCGTCAATGCCGAATCCGACGACGAGCAAGCCATTTTCGATCTTGCAAAATCTTTGGAGTACGCGAAGTACAAGGAAAACGTCAGCGGTTATATGATGCGCACGTCCGTCATCAAACAGCGCGAGCAAGTCAGGGTGGCAAAGTCTGCAATCAAGAGAGGGTTGTCGTTCGAAGCACTGGGTGCAACCACAATAAAATCGTATTTGGCAAAAGACGCCGTCAAGGCCGTTACGGTTGTTTTCGTTGCGGACGCTCAAATAGATTTTGCTCCCTTGCAAGAGTTTTCATCTCACACGTCGCAAATATTGTCTGCGTTCAACCACATTCTCGACAACGTGCTTGTCGATTGCGCCCATTGCAACCTGAAAGAAATCTGCGACTCGGTTGAGGGAATGAGAGAACTCCATATGAAGCAAGCAAGATAAATTTGGCTGATTGTGATTTAAGAAAGACCACCGTGTTACCGGTGGTTTTTTTGAGCTTTACAAGAGTGTGTGTTGGGGGGGGTAAATGCAATGTCCCCATCATCAAGTGTGTGTTATTCCTCTACAAGAGTGTAGGATGGAGAACTCTAAATACAATTTCCCCTTTCCTCAGGTGTTTTCCCCCTCGCCGTTCCCCCTTAAAAGGGAACCCACGGCGACCGCGTAGCGGGGGACAACACTCAACGCTCGCATAGATAGGGGCATTTCTCTTATTATGCCACTTCGCCTGCGTGGCGGCTTCGCAACAGAATGCCACGCATTCTCGTACTTTTCGTCAAGCTCGGTGTTCGCTACGGTCGTCGCCTTGCGACTCCAATTCCGTCTTCGAATAAACAGATACCGTGTATAAGAACGTTTCGAATAAGCAGAAATCTTCCGCAACCGTAATACATCGGGTGCGGGTGTCCCGCCCGACTTTCACCAAGCAGATAATTTGGCGAAATTGTGACGGGATTTTTGACCTTGTTTGAACAGATAGCACCAATTCTCTGCGCGGTAGAGATCGCGAAAACAAACGCGGTGTTTGTCAATCGCCAAAAGTGTTCTCGTTTCTATTTAGGGGATTCCCGCGTCGTTTCACTTCTCGGAATGACATTGAGAGCGATTGATTTCACCGTAATGCCGTTTGAGCAATGGTGCGCGGTAGAAAAGCAAAAATCAAGTTTGGCTCTCGGCAACACGCAAGATTTGCGTGTTGCCGTTGCC
>ENA-OYYI01000076-OYYI01000076.1-human-gut-metagenome-genome-assembly--contig:-NODE-76-length-52344-cov-9.294115_pt1 | contig 52344 bp, 49 predicted proteins | sample MGYA00244063_ERZ653448 | MGnify/ENA primary metagenome ERZ653448 (study PRJEB26926, sample SAMN06165192) | human gut metagenome | biome: ENVO:00009003; feature: ENVO:2100002; material: ENVO:00002003...
CGTAAGATCGTCGGCAGCGTCAGATGTGTATAAGAGACAGAATCTATATATCGTAAACGAAATTTCTGAAAAGGAGATATACCATGTCCGAAGATAAATACGTCGATAACGAAAACGTCAGCGTCTCGGAACCGCAAAACGAATCGAATACCGACGCTCAAAAACCGTTAAGTATCGAAGACGCCCTCGCCGCTGCCGAACTCGCCGCGGGCGAACTCGAAACTATGGCCGCCGCCGACGGCGAAATTCACACGGCCAAAGAAAAACCCGAAACCGGCGAAAGCGCTGCGCAGGAAATAGGCGCGGCTTCGTTCGATCCTTCCATGTTCGACCCCGAAGACGCACCTTCGGAAAACAATTCCGTCGCGACGGAAGAACCGACGCAAACCGTCGTCAAAGAACCCGTTCTTACGGTCGCGCCCGAAATCAAAAAAACCGAGCCCGTCGCAAAAACGCAGGCCAAAAAACCCGCCGCGAAGCAAAACGCTCGTGCGCCTAAAGAAAAAAAGAACGTCTCCGAAAAGGTCGAACCGGCCGCAACCGCAGAACCCGCGACCGAAACTTCGGCGGACGAAACGAAAAAAACCGACGTCGGAACGGCAGCCGACAAAAAAACGAAAAACAAAAAACAACAGGAAACGCCCGCTCAGATTTCCGAAAGACTTCGCTCGAAACTCTCGCCCGAAAAGAACTTCCGTCTGCTTAAGATTCTCATTATCGTGCTGTCCGTTCTTTGCGCGGCGATAGCGGCGTACGTCTATATCTTCCATATTTACGACAACACCACGCCTTTCAACGTAACCAAACTCGTACCTCTTATTCCGTTTGTCGCACAGCTTCTTTTGCTGCTCATTACGCTTATCACCGCCGGAACGTCCAAACGCAGACCTATCGGCGCGACGATAAAGGAAAACATGCAGATAAAGCAGGAAGTCAAGGAAATGGAGAAAGAAGCGCAGATTACAAAGGAAATCGCAGACAATCTGCTTGTTCCCGAAGTCAATCTTTCAACCCGCAAAAACGTCGAGCTTTCCAATTTCCAGATTGACAATTATTACAAAAAGAACATCGAGGAAATCAACGGAAAATATTATATGCAGGTTGCGAAGTTCGACGACAGCGTCAAGGTATTTAACGCCCTTGGCGCAACGGATATGGAACTTTGCGCGGTAAATATGGTAGGCAGCGCCAAATTCGACGAGATTCTCGACCAGCCGCGCACGAAAACGCTTTCCTCGTCCGAGCTTGTTACCTATTTCCTCAGCAAACCTCACGTTTTCGCCATCAAAAAGAGAGGCGCCCTCGACTGGACGTTTAAATACAGCAGCAAATCTTTCGGTATTATCCGCGAAAACGAGGACAGTTACAAGGTTTCCGTCAAATGTTACCCCGACGCGGCAACCCGTCTGAACGACGTGTATAAAGCCCTCGAGGACAGCAACTTCCCCAGCGGGCCGTTATGGTATTGCTTCAACGAATTGCGCAATCTTCCCCCGCGCGTCTGCAAATGGCTTGTAGACACGTCCTGCCAGATTTCGATGTTCCAGCAGACGAAAACCGATAAGCTTAAGGAAAACGTCAAAACGGCAAAAGACTATGACATCGACATAGCCGATATCAAAGCAAAATTCGCAACCGGCGAAAAAGTTATCAGATTCCCGAAGTTTACGATGATTTTTTCAAAAGGTGCCGACGCAGACCTTACGACTTATCTCACGCGCGAGTGCGAGGGAGTGGACGCGTCCGCGTATACAAAGGAATATTATTATAAATTTACCAATTCCGACAACGCGGTAAGCATTCTCTGCCCCACCAAAGGTCTTTCCGAAGAGGTCATCATCGCTATCTTCGACGAAATCGAAAAAATTGTCGGATAAAATCCAAAAGTCAACGAAAAAAGCGGATTGTTTTCAATCCGCTTTTTTTATTTATTTTTACTTTAAGTCAGTCGGTAAATTTTCTGTCGACGTTTATTACATAGTAATAAGTGGTTTCCGATTTAACATTTTCCTGCAAGGCTCGCTTTATGTCGCCAAGCGTTGTTTTGCAATCGTACGGAATTACCACGTCAAACAACACGTTCGTGTGCGTAGGGCCTTTTACAAGCCTGAAATCGTGCAACGTAAGGTCTCCGTTGAGGTTTTTAATTATGCCCGTTATTTCGCTTTTCAGATTGTCCGTTTCGGGGTCGCCGATTGTTACGGGGTCCATATGTATAACGAGATGCACGTTCATATCGTTCATAAAATCACGCTCGATATTATCTATAGCGTCGTGCATTTCTATCACGTTTTCTTTTGCGTCGACCTCGACGTGAACCGACGCGTACGTGATTGCGGGGCCGTAACTGTGAATCATAAGGTCGTGAAAGCCGAGAACTATCTCGTATGACGACAACTTTTCGGCTATTTTCCCTACGAGCGCCTTATCCGGCACCGTTCCGAGCAGAGGATTTACGGTATCTTTTAAAAGTTTAAGGCTGAATACTATTATAACAATGGATACGACGAGACCCGCATATCCGTCGATATTGACGCCCGTAGTATCGATTACTATCGTAGATATAAGAACCGCTATCGTCGTAAATACGTCGTTTCGGCTGTCGACCGCGGACGCGCGCAACGCTTCGGAATTTATGGATTTTCCAAAATCGCGGTATAAAAGCCCCTGCACTATTTTAAGAACTATGGCGACGGCAAGCACGACGTACGTATATACCGACACCGTTATTCCTTCGGGCGTGATTATCTTTTCTATGCTCTGTTTCAACAACAGCGCGCCGATAAGCACAACGGCAAAAGCGATTATAAACGCGGCGATATACTCGTATCTTTCGTGGCCGTAAGGGTGTTCCCTGTCTGCGGGACGATTCGAAAGTTTAAAGCCGAACACGGTAACAATCGACGACGCCGCGTCGGATAAATTGTTTACGGCGTCGGCGACAATCGCTACCGACCCCGATAAAATACCCACAAGTATCTTGAACACGCACAATACGGTATTTGAAACGATACCGAATACGCCCGCCGCTATTCCGTAACGAAAACGCACCTCCGGGTCGGAGGTGTTCTGATAATCCTTGATAAAAAGTTTTTTGAACAATTTCATATTCAGATGCTGAAATCGCCGCTGTCCTCGGACTCCTCCGCGGCCGGAATCCCGTCGTTTACGGGTTCCTTTTCATTGTATTCGGGCGTTTGCGCATCCTCGCCGCCATTGTTTCTGAAAGGTTCGGGATTTACGTCTGCGCTCTTTGAAACGGCGGATTTTTCCGCTTGCGGTTCGGGCGGACGAAAATCGGTATTTTCGACGGAAACGGAGTTTACGCTGTCGTTTTCGTCCTTTAAACTTCTTTCTTTGATTGCTTCGGTAATATCTTCCACAAATTCCTTATCGCGCGATTTTCTTTCGTACACTCTCAGTAAATTCTCTTTTTCTTTAAGCCCGGAAAATTCCTTATAGGCCACGTAAACAACGTATACGAGAACGATGAGCATAAGCACGACGTATAAAATCCAGCTTTTGGAAAAATACGTCAGCACGGCTATCATCGCAGCGACTGCAAGCGCCAACACGAAAACGCCCCAGACCTGCACTTTCGGCTGAGCGTTGGGCATAATTTTATCCATATTGGTATAAAGGACGTATCCGACGCTTACGCCCGTTACGAGCGCCGAAATAACGACGCCGGTAATCCGCCATGCGTTGGTTCCGACGTTTGCGCAATACCCGCCGAATACAAGCGCAAAAATAAAGAAAAAGGAAATAATAATATATTTTCTTACGAATTTGTCGCGCGCTTTCTTGCTTTCTTCAACCATACAATCGCGGCACTTATCCTCGAAAACCACCCTTTCGAGACTTGACAAAGTCCGACCGCATTTTCTGCAACGGGTATTAAGAGCAATTTGCTCCCTCGCTTTTTTCGGGTCGTACGAAACGCCCGCGCGTTTCAGAATCTCCGCGACCTTTTCATCGTTGGTAACATTTTTTTTCTGTGCCATACTATCACCCTAACGATATTTTATCATATATCTTATAAAAATACAATATTTTTTTATACTGCCTTGAATTCAATAAAGTTCAGTGGTATAATTAAATACACAGGAGGCAGAAAATGTCAAAAATTCAGATTCAGTTAAAAGACGGAAGAAATATCAATCTCGAATTGTACGAGGAAATCGCGCCGATTACGGTGCGGAATTTCAAAAACCTTATCGCCGAAAAATATTTCGACGGATTGTGCTTTCACCGTACGATAAACGGCTTTATGATTCAGGGCGGAGGTTTTTATCAGGAAGGACACGCACTGCGTGAAAAACACGGCGCAAAAACCATAAAAGGCGAGTTTTCCTTGAACGGCGTAAAAAACAATCTTCATCACGGCGAAGGAGTAATATCGATGGCTCGTACGAACATTCCCGACAGCGCGAGCAGTCAGTTCTTTATTTGTTCGGCCGATTGCGGTTTTCTGGACGGGCAGTATGCCGCATTCGGAAAAACCGTCGACGACGAAAGTCTTGCAACCGTCAAAGATATTGCGAAAGTTCCGACGCACAGTTTCAGTTACTTCGACGATATCCCCGACGAGCCTGTTGTCATTAAAACTGTTATTTTGACAGAGGAATAGTCTTTTTAATAGCGGCGTAAAACGCTGTTTTCAAAAAATTAGAATAAAATTTATCGTATTGCCCTTTTACGCAATGTTCGGCTCGCGGCAAAAATCCCGCGAGCTTTTTATTTACTTTCGTTAAACTTTTTCAAGAAGAATAAGAGTTTGATACCAAATACGAAAACGGCGTACGGAAGATGCCATACGGCGTTTTTCATATAATCTGTTTTATTCCGAAATATAAGCGCGGATTCGACAAAAACTTTACGGTTTTTCTTGATTTCATTATGAACGGCGGCAGTATCAGAGGAAATACCGCGGCAGGGCGCGGCGGCGGTATCTGCGTGGAATCTTACGGCGAGATTACTCTGAACGACGGCGTCATCGAAAATAACGTCGCTCACGGTAACGGCGGCGGTATTTCCGCCTGTTGGGGCGCCGAATTTATGATGAACGGCGGCGTTGTAAAAAACAACGAAAGCGATATAAACGGAGGCGGAATATTCCTGTTCGGCAACGGCGGATGGAAGGATGCCAACAGTACGTTTACAATTATGGGCGGTACGGTAACTAATAACAAGGCCGGCGGCGTCGGCGGCGGAATCTATTTCTATGAGTATACCACTTTTACGATGAACGCTACCACCGCTGACATAATCATCACGGATAACGAAGGCTCTAACCTCTATCTTACCGATAACAAGAGTTTTGTGATTACGCTGACAGCCCTGACGGAGGGCTCGCGCATCGGCGTGACCGCAATGCGCAATCCGTGGACTATTTCCACGGCAAACGAAGCCGACCACAGCCACAAGTTCAGCTCCGACAGCGACTATTACCACGTCGCATACAACTCGGCCGACAAAAAACTGGCTTTGACGTCTCATGTTTTGACGAAGGTTGATAGGATTGAACCCGATTGCACTCACGACGGCAAAGATGAATACTGGTCCTGCAGCGTTTGTAACAAACACTTTGAAGACCCCGGGGCCACCGTCGAAATCGCAGATATCGACGCGTGGGGCATCCTGCCCGAACAGCATAAGTTTACGAATTTGATTGCCGAGGTTTCCGCAACTTGCGAAAAAGAAGGCGTTAAAGCGCACAAAGATTGCGAAATCTGCCATAAACACTTTGACGCGGACGGCAACGAAATTACCGACCTGACGATAGCCAAACTGACGATTGGCGAAGGTGAACCCGGCGAAGAATCCGCAAATAACGGACTTTCGGACGGTGCAATCGCGGGCATTACGCTCAGCTCCGTTGCGGTTGCAGAAATCGGCGGATTTTCTATCTTATGGTTTGCTATCAGAAAAAAGAGTTTTTCAGACCTTATCGCGGCAATCAAAGGCATTTTTAAAAAGTAATAAGCGATAAGTCATAATATTAAAACGAGAGCCGTTCGGAAAATCACGAACGGCTCGATTTTTTTAAAAAGAGGTAAATCGTAACAAAAGATTTTTGCGTATAAAAAGACGCGGCATCACGCCACGTCCGACTTTGAATCTGCGACTTGCCGCAAGATTCCCGTGGAAACAGCGGTAACGTCGCGTTAATTTATCTCAATTATTCTTTTCTCATTTTCTGCACCGCGGCATCCACCGCTCCCTGCATCATTCGTCCCACCCTGTGAATAAACGAATCGATTTCTTCACTCATTCCGTTTTCAAGCCACTGCACCATAAGCGCAACGTATGTAATTGTAAAATAGTTTGCGATAAACTCGATATCATCGTTATCGATTATTACGTAAACCGATTTCTGTATTACCTGGTCGTGAACGGCGTCGTAAATTGTTTCGTAAATGAACTTTTCGATATATTCGCGGCCGAGACTTCTGAACGCAGAAAGCGTCATAACCCTGTTATCGTAAAGATATCTCATAATTACGTCGATAGCATTGCTCGTCGAAAGTTTTCGGATATCGCCTACGACCTGTTGCGTTTCAAATTTATAAAGCCACTCGAAAAGTTCCTTTATATCCTTGAAATGATAGTAAAACGTCTGACGGTTAAAACCGCAATTACTGACAATTTTATCAATGGTGATTTTTGAAAACGGCATCTCCTGCATCAGTTCTTTAAGCGAATTAGCCATCATCTTTTTGGTATTTAAAGAATTACCCATTTTTAAGTCTCCCTTTTAGCGATGCTTCGCATCCGCAATAGTTTTGTCTGTAAAGACCGTATTCCCTTGAAATTTCGACGCTTCTTTTATAGCCGTCGTTTTTTTTGAAGTCGTTGACAAGATATTTTACGCCCGTACGCTTCTCCTGACGAAACCCCGCCTCGTTTATTACGGTCTGATTTTTCATCGGACTTACCGAAAGAGTCGAAGCAAAATACCCGAAACCGTTCGCCGCAGCGTAATCGGCGGTGGCCGACAGCCGCATTTCTATACAGGCCGAACAACGTGCGCCGCCTTCCGACGTGTCTTCAAACCCTTTTATCGCTTCAAAATACTCCTCGGGCCGATATCCTGCCTTTATCACGCCGACGTGCAGGCCGGCGTCTACAGCATATTTCTCAAGCGTTTCAAAACGTTTCAGATACTCGCTTTCCGGATAAGTATTCGGATTATAATAAAAAAGCGTAATTTCAAAATGCGGCAATAACTTTTCTATAACCGCCGTCGCGCAAGGACCGCAACAACAATGCAACAATAACCGGGGTTTTTCGTTTAAAGGAATCCGGGCTATTTCGTCAAGCATTTCGGCGTTGAAATTACGTTTTTCCATATTCAACATACATTTTAATAAGTTAAAAAATTTTTGTCAAATGTATATCGTGTTTAATACAAAAAAATATTTTTGTAATAAAAAAAAACTACATTTTATTAAATTTGTTTAGTTTTTGGATTTCTGACTAAAAAATTCGACCGCTTTTTTATAGCTGACAAATCCCTCGCCCGAAAACGAGGCTTCGTATATTTCGTTAACTTCAAACGTCCTTTCCGACACCGGACCTTCGTCAAGTCTTACTGAAACCGCGGGAATACCGACGGCTTTAAGCGCGTCGGGAATGGCCGCGCTGGTATCACGATACGAACCGGCATTAATTATTATACCGTCGAATTTTTTGTATGCCGACTGAATTTTATCTACTATTTCGCCTTCCGAATTGCTGTGAAAATTTTCCGCTTCGATTTCATAGCTTTTCGCAACGACTTTTACGTGCTCCTCAAGGTCTTTATATGTGGCCGTGCCGTATTTTTCGGGGTCGATAACGCCCAGCATATTTACGTTGGCGCCGTTAATTACAAGCAATTTCATATTATCTCCGAAGTTACGTTATTATGTGCGATAAATATTATTAAATGCGCTGTAAATAAAAAAGACGGCTTAATCCGTCTTTTTATCGGAATGATTTTTTTTATTTTTTCCGCCCTTTTTCCGATTATTTTTATTTTTGTCGCATGAAGCGCAGTCGTGATTGCAGTATGCCCCGCATCCTACCGACGGCCGACCCTTAACCTTCGAATATACAATATATATTATCGCCGCAATAATCCACAGCGCGCCTATTACTATCAGAATTACGTCAATCGTTTTCATATCAGCAAGCAGCGGCAATCTGATAAACAATGCACGCTGTAATCCAGGCTACGCCGCATTGATAAAGTACGACGAGCGCCGTTTTCCATACCGACCCCAACTCCTTTCTTATGGTGGCAACGGTTGCCACGCAGGGTGTATAAAGCAGCACGAACACCAAAAACGAGATATACGACGCAACCGACGTGAACAAGGTTTTAAGACCCCCGGCGCCCGCAAGCATCTCGATAGTGCTTACCACCGCTTCCTTTGCGGTAAATCCTGCAATCAGCGCCGACACGATTCTTCCGTCGTTCATTCCGAGGGGCTTGAATACGGGGGCAAGAAAGTTTCCTATATGTTCAAGCAGGCTGACGTTATCCGAAGTTTCTGCAGTTATAAATATTATGCGACTGTTATACGCCTGCAAAAACCATACGATGAGCGTCGCAAGGAAAATTACGGTAAACGCCCTCGTGAGAAAATCCTTGGATTTTTCCCACATAAGCAATAAAACGCTCTTTACGGACGGCAGCCGATAATTGGGCAATTCCATTACAAACGGCACGGGCTTCCCTTTGAACACGAGTTTCCCCGATATAAACGCCGTCAGAACGCCAAGAAGTATACCGAGAAGATACAACCCGATTATTATCAGCGTCTGTTGCCACCACGCAAAGATTCCGCAACTCACCACGGCTGAATATACCACCGCTTTTGCCGAGCAACTTATAAACGGAATGATGCCTATCGTCATCTTTTTATCGCGTTCCGAAGAAAGCGTGCGCGTACTCATTATCGCAGGCACCGAACAGCCGAAACCGACTATTATCGGCACGAAACTACGGCCGGACAATCCCAGTTTTCTTAACGGTTTATCCATAATAAACGCAACTCTCGCCATATATCCGCTATCTTCGAGAAGAGACAGAAACATAAACATAACGACTATGTACGGCAAAAGAGATATAACCGCACCGAGACCTCCGAATAATCCCTTTTCGAGAAAATCGACGAGCGCAGGATTCGTTCCGAATGCCGTCAGTCCGTTCACGACGACTTCGGAAAGCTTGTCTATACCAAGACCGATGCCGAGGCTTATATATTTTCCTATTACCTGAAAAGTAAGCAGATATACCGCAAACATTATAAGAATAAACAGGGGTATTGCCCCGTATTTATTCGTAAGCACCTTATCTATTTTTTCGCTTTTTTTGCGCTCCTTACTTTCGTGAGGTTTAACAACGCATTCGCGCGAGACTTTCTCGATAAAATCGTACGTCATCGAGGCTATGCACGCGTCGCGGTCGAGGCCGGACTCGTTTTCCATCTCGACTATACCGTGTTCGAGAAGTTCCTTTTCGTTTTCGTCGAGATTAAGTCTTTCGGCAAAATCTCCGCCGGTGGTAAGAAGGTTCATCGCCGCGAAACGGCAGGCTATGCCCGCGCTCTCGGCATGGTCTTCGATAAGATGCATCGCCGCATGCAGAGAACGGTGTACGGGACTGTCGCTTTCGCAAATGTCTTTGACTTTCGGTCTGATTTTTTCCTTTGCGGTTTTAATAACCACGTCTATCAATTCGTCGACGCCCTCGTTTTTTGCCGCGGAGATGGGCACGACCGGACAACCCGTCATTTCGGACATCTTCTTTATGTCGATAGTCCCTCCGTTGCCACGCATTTCGTCCATCATATTGAGCGCGATGACCATAGGAATATCCATTGTCATGAGTTGCGTGGACAGATAGAGATTACGTTCTATCGTTGTTGCGTCGAGAATGTTTATAATGCCGTCGGGCTTTTCGTTAAGCAAAAAATCGCGCGTTACGATTTCTTCGTTAGTGTAAGGCCGAAGCGAATAAATACCCGGTAAATCCACGACGATGCAATCGGGATTTTTTCTGAGAGCGCCCGATTTCGAATCAACCGTAACTCCCGGGAAGTTTCCTACGTGCTGATTTGACCCCGTAAGCTGATTGAACAGAGTGGTTTTTCCGCAGTTCTGATTGCCTATCAACGCCAGTTTCATAATAAAGATACCTCTATCATGGCGGCGTCGTCTTTTCGTATCGTCAGTTCGTAACCGCGCAGTCTGATTTCAATCGGGTCGCCCATCGGCGCGAATTTTATTACGCTGACCACCGTTTTGGGGATAAGCCCCATATCGAGAAGACGACCGCGCAACGCGCCTTCGCCTCCCACCTTCGTGATTACCGCATTCTGGTTTATTTTTACTTCGTCAAGCGTCATACAATGTACTTTTAATAATCTTTTGAATACTAATAACTGTCATAAAAGATATTTTATCTTATGCTTTTATCATCAGAAAGCCCAGTTTCCGTGCCTGAATATGGCAACGGTTTTTCCGTCGCGCGTTACCGCGTCGATATCGAGGTCTTCCGAACCTATCATAAAATCGACGTGTATCAACGAGTCGTTTATTCCTTTTTCCTTACACTCGTCGAACGTCATATTCTCGTAACCTTTAAGGCATTCGTTAAAACCTCGTCCGAGCGCGAGGTGGCAGCACGCGTTTTCGTCGAACAGCGTATTGAAGAACGTGATGCCCGAATTTCTTATGGGCGAATCGTAAGGAACCAACGCACACTCGCCGAGCATACAGGCGTTTTCATCCATTTTTATCATCGACTCAAGCAATGCCTCGTTCTTCTCCGCACTGACTTTAATAACTTTGCCGTTTTCAAACGTTATACTGAAATTCTCGATAAGTTCTCCGCGATACGACAAAGGTCTTGTTGCCACAACCACTCCGTCGGCGTTTCCCTTCATCGGCGAAGTAAAGACTTCTTCACTCGGTATATTCGGATTGTATTCGACGCCCTCGAGCGTCTTTTCCTTGCCGCCGAGGAAGTTTGCGCCTTCGATAAGCCCCACTCTGAAATCGGTTCCGTTTGAAGATTTGTATTTCAATTCCTTAATATGCAGAGAGTTAAGATAATCGCAACGCGATTTTATATCGGCGTTATGAATGTTCCATGCTTCTATCGGGTCGGCGCCGTCGGCGCGCGAGGTTTTGAGAATTGCCTGCCATAGTTTTTCTTCGGCCAGGCTTGCGCGGATTCCCGGAAACACCTTCTTTGCCCACGCTTTACCGCTTACGGCGGCGATACACCATTGATAATGGTTATCAAGCATATCTCTATAAGGTTTGAATACCTTGTAACGCGCCTGTTGCGCTTTTGCTACTTTCTGTTGATTTACGCCTTTAAGCCCGTCGGGGTCGTCCGACTCGAGAAAAACGTATGCCGGACGCACCTCCACGTAGTGTTTGTATTTTTCGACTTCCCAGTTCTCCACGTGCGTGAGAGTTTTTTCCGAGCGGTATTTATAATGGGATTTGTCTATAGGCTGATATTCCCATTCAACGCAGACTTTTCCCGCCCCGGCTTTATAGCATTCGTCCACAACTGTTTTAACGAATTCGGGCTGGTCGAGACACGCTCTTACCCTCACTTCCTGTCCTTTCTGAACGTTGATTCCTTTACGTACGATTAGTTTTGCATAATTTTGTAATACGGTTTTTTTCATACTTATCACCTTTCGTTTTTTCGTAGATATTTTATCAATTTTTAGTTGACTTGTAAATGTTTTGAGGCTTCGTTATTCATACGTTTTACGTGAATTTCTTTTATAAGACCATAAAAAAGGCCCGCATTAATGCGGACCCTTATCAGATAACCCTGAAAATAAGCAAGGCAAGGATTACTAAAAAAGCAATAATCAGCACGCACGGCAAAAACAGAGTATACATCGCTGCAATATACATTGCAACCCAATCTTTTTTTTCGGGTTTCACGGTTTCGGCGTTTTCTTCCTCTGTCTTTTTAATCTTCCTTTTCTTCCTCATTTTTGATTTCCGACTGTTTTACGGTTTTCTTCACCATTTTCGGCAACTCAAACAGATACTCTCCGTTTTCGCCTATTTTTCGCTCAAGGCGGTGACATGCCACAAAATGGCCGGGTTCAACTTCTACGAGAGGTGGCGGAACCCTGTCGCATTTATCGCACGCCATATAGCATCGAGTATGGAATTTACAACCTGACGGAGGCCGAATGGGACTCGGTATATTGCCTTCGAGAAGAATCCTTTCTTTCTCGAGGCTGTCTATGTCGGTAGTAGGTATTGAACTCAGAAGCGCAATGGTATAAGGATGTCTCGGGTCTGAAAAAATCGCGTCTTTATCGGCATATTCAACTATATTTCCAAGGTACATTACGCCGATTTTATCCGAAATATATTTTACAACCGACAAATCGTGCGAAATGAACAGATACGTCAGATTATCTTTTTCTTTAAGGCTTTGCAAAAGATTAATAATCTGAGACTGAATTGACACGTCAAGCGCCGATACGCACTCGTCGCAAACAACAAATTTAGGTTGCACGGCAAGCGCCCTCGCTATACAAATACGTTGTCTTTGTCCACCCGAAAACTGATGGGGATATCTGTGCAACATATAGTCCTGCAAACCGCATTCGCGCATAACCTGAAGGATATATTCTCTCATTTTCTTCGAGCCGTGTTTAAAGAAACGGTGAGTAGTAAGACCTTCCTCGATAATCTGTCCTACCGTCATACGGGGATTAAGGCTCGAATACGGATCCTGAAAAATTATCTGTATATCGCGACGAAGAGGACGCATTTCCGAATACGTCAGACGGGCAAGATCGATTCCGTCGTCGAGCATAGCTTCGTATTTATTGAACTCCTCGTTATCGGCGTATTTCTCTTTAACGGCTTTAAGCTGCGTCTTAAGATTCTCCATACGGTCGGAAATCTGTCGCTGTAATGTTTCAAGTTTCCCGACACTCTCCTGCAGCCATTTGTATCTTTTTGTATCCTCCGGCTTGATTACTGTACCGTCTTTCTTCTTTTTAGGCTCTTTTCCGGAAAGAAAATCAATGGACGCACGGTATTTTTCCGTTTTCTCTTTCGCCTTAACGAGACGAAGATTTTCGCGGTAAATTTTCAAAAGAGGAACCGTGCCTTCTTTTTTATTGTCGATTGCAAAAAACCCGCCGATTATCTTAACTATATGCGCAAGCTCCGTCTGAGCCTCCGCAACGGCAAGATTCTTTTTCTGAAGAAGAAAGAAGTCCGCAGCGTCCTCTCCGACGTTATTAACCTCTGCCGTAAGTTTATCAGCAAGAGCTCTTTTTTTCGAATACTTTTTGCAATAAAAATTAATAAGCAGCAAGGTTTTCGCGACGTATTTGGGCGCTACGTCCGCAAGTGTGCGACCATAATACATCGTTTCGCCGGCAGTCTGGTCGTAAAGTTGCAGAATTACTCTACCGAAAGTAGATTTTCCGCAACCCGATTCCCCGACGAGTCCTATAGTCTCGCCTTCGTAAATATCGATAGTAATATCTTCGTTTGCCTTAACGTACAACTGATTTCGTTGGAAGATCGAGGACTTTGCAACGGGAAAATATTTTTTCAGATTAGAAATGGACAATAACTTCTTTTTGGTGTTCTGCACTTTTCCTCTCCTCCTTGTCGGGATAAAAACATCTTACTAACTGGCCTTCGTCGACCATTGTCAATTCAGGTTCTTCTTCTTCGCACCTTTTAGTGCAATATTTACATCTCGGCGCAAACTTACATCCCTTAGGCAAAGCAAGCGGATGCGGCACTACGCCCGGTATAGGTTCCAGTTTGTCGTTGGAATCCAGTTTCGGTATTGAATACATCAATCCTTCCGTATATGGATGACTGCGTTTGCAATTCGTAAAAATAGTTTTTGCGCTCGCTTTCTCGACAACCTGTCCGCAATACATAACGACTACGTCGTCTGCCATTTCGTTTATGACGCCAAGGTCGTGAGTAATGAATATTATCGACGTGCCGTTTTCGCGCTGCAAATCGTTCATCAGGTTGAGAATCTGTGCCTGAATAGTAACGTCGAGTGCCGTAGTAGGCTCGTCGGCAATAAGGATTTTGGGACGGCACGCAAGCGCCATTGCTATCATTACTCGCTGGCGCATTCCACCCGATAGCTGATGCGGATACTGTTTCATAACGGCTTCGGGATTAGGAATCTGAACGGCTTCAAGCATCTTGACCGCATATTTTGCAGCCTCTTTCTTTTTCATCCCCTGATGAATCATAAAGGGCTCCGAAAGTTGCCTTTTAATATTAAATACGGGATTAAGTGAAGTCATCGGCTCCTGAAAGATTACGGAAATCGCGTTGCCTCGTATTTTGTACATATCGTTTATAGAAAGCTTCGTAAGATCTTTCCCTTCAAACAGGATTTCGCCTTCGGCGATATAGCCGTTTGCGTCAAGAAGACGTAGGATACTCATCGCGGAAACACTCTTTCCCGAGCCGGATTCACCGACAATTCCTATAGTTTTTCCGGGTTCGACCGAATATGAGACTCCGTTAACGGCTTTTACGATTCCTTTCTTCGTTTTGAAATAGGTATGCAGATTTTTAACTTCTAGTAATGGCATATACAAACCTCCTACTTCTCAATCGAACTCTTCGGGTCCATAACGTCCCTGAGCGAATCACCTATGATATTGATGCAGATCGTCGTTACTAACAAGAAAATCGCAGGGAACAACCAACGCCACCAGAACTGGCCGATAACGAGTTCGCTGTTACATCCGTCAAGCATATTGCCCCAGGTAGGTCGCGGCAATCTTACGCCGAATCCGAGATACGATAACGATGACTCAGTAAGCATACAACCGGCAAAGTCCAGAGTTACGCTGACAAGAATTACTGATATTACGTTAGGCAGAATATGTTTAAAAGCAATTCGTCCTTCTCTTACACCCATTGCTTTTGCTGCAACGACGTATTCGCTTTCTCGCGTTGCAAGAATCTGTCCTCTCACCATCCTTGCAAGACCGGTCCAACTCAATAATCCGAGAATAACCATAATCAAGAATATTCGCGTGTTTTCTTCGATGTTTTTACCTGCAAGAATCGACGAAAGAATCAACGCAAAAGGCAGAAATGGTATTGCGCCGAAAATTTCGGTAACTCGCATCAGCAGCATATCCACCCATCCTCCGAAATAACCCGAAAGACAACCGATTATTACCGCGATTATCGTAGAAATGATTACCGCTACGGCGCCTATTGTCATAGTTTGTTTTCCGCCGTGCATAATTCTCAGAAATACGTCGCGTCCCAATTCGTCTGTTCCCATAAGGTATCCTTTACAACCCCATTTCGTTTCGAGTTTGCTGTCTGATCCGATAACGTAATTCTGGAAAGCGCATGCGATAAGTTTTGAATCCGTTCCGTAAGTTTTTCCGGGTGCTTTGCATTGCTTCAGATTATTATCTCCGAAACTGTAAACATTACCCGCAGAGGTCAGCATCGAAAAATGTTTTGCTCCTCCTTCGAGCTGCAGCACCGTTTCCCCTTCAGCAAGCACGGGTTGCGCAACAGACGTTTCAGATTCGGTATTGAATACGCCTGTGATAACCAGTTCTCCGTCATCGAGAAGTGTGGCGACGGCTGATTTTGTAGCGGCAATCTGCACAGCTTTTCTGCCGTTCTGGTACTCACTTAATTTTTTAAATGTCAACGACCCGTCGGCTTCGGCTATTTCGACGATTCCGAGAGATTCTTCTGCATTGCCGAACCATACGGACCCGTCTTTAAGTAATGCCACGCATTTCGTTCCCAAAAACTGAATTTCCGCGACATCCGTACGGGCGCGAAGAGTCTTCATATTGGTTGCGCCGCTTTTATAGTTTCCCCAAACATAAACGGAACCGTTTTTCATTACTATGGCAGACACCTGGTATCCGCAAGTAAGCTGCGCGACGTCGTTAACGTTTATAGTGCCGTTAAGAAGAATATCCGGCATTGCAATTACCTGCGAAGTGCCTATAAGCGAACCTTTATCGCCGTATTGAGCGCCCTCGTATTCGCCCCAGCCGATTACTCTTCCGGATTCGGTTATGGCAATAATATGGTCATAACCGGCGGCAACAAAAGCAACCTTCGAATTTCTGACTTCGTCGGGAATGTTTTTAAGATCGGTTTTTTCCGCCGATGAAGGTATCTTCGTGTTGCCCCATACGTAAACTTTTCCGTTATTATCCAGACCGACCGAAAAATACGAGAAAGACGAAATGCTTTTTACGTTGTTTTTAAGGTCGTTAGGCACGTTCATAAACGTGTAGCCGGGTTTAATGTTGACGTGATAACTTTCGTTATAGCCAAGGTCAAGTTTGTTTACCAGCGGACCTATAAGCGCAAACAGGAATATTATTATAAATATTACGAGCGCCGTTACCGCAAGCGGTTTATGGAAAAAGTTGATAAATATCTGTTTCGTGGGACTTACAATGTCTTCAACACCGAATTTATCCTCGGAAACAAGGTCTTTACTTGCGCCTATAAATGTTCTTCTCGTCCAGCGCCATAAAGTACTTCCTGTCTTTTTTACGCCGTGTTTGAAGGTTTTCCAGACTTTTTTCTCGCCTTTCGTTTCTTCTTCGTTAGCATTCTCCTCTTCTGTTGCGGCGTCATTCACCGCCTCGTCGTTCAGCGAAACCTCATTCTCCGCAACGATGTTATCATTAGTTTCGCAGGAGAACTCTTGTTTTTCTTCGGAAAGATTCAAATCGTTGTTTTTTTCTTCCATAAAGCCCTCCTATTTATTGATGCGGATTCGCGGATCGACGAGACCGTAAATCAAGTCGATAACCAAATTGCCTACCAATCCGATAATAACGTAAAACATCTGCAACGTCAAAACGACGTCGAAATCATTATTGTTAAGCGAAATTATGTACATTCTTCCCATACCGTTGAGACCGAAAATGTTCTCAATCATAATCGAACCCGAGAAAATGCCCAAAAACCAGCCTATTACAAGCGTTACGATAGGAATAAGAGCGTTTCTCCAGGCGTGACTGAAAATAACAGTTCTTTCTTTGAGGCCCTTCGCGCGCGCGGTCCTGATACAATCCATCGACAGCGCCTCAATCATCGACGCTCGTACGTATCGCGTCATACCTCCGAGAGAACAGAAGGTCATAACGATAAGGGGAAGCGCCATATAGTACAATCTGTCAAAAAATCTTGCAGCACCCGTAAGAGTACTACCCGGAGTTTCCTGTCCCGAAACGGGGAACCATCCGAAAGATATTGCAAATATGAAAATAAACAGAATTGCAGTAATAAACGTTGGCATACTATATCCGATTATACTGCCAACCTGTACACCCGTATCCAGCTTCGTACCTTTTTTAACAGCACACAGAATACCCAACGGTATGGTAATTCCCAGAGCCAAAACAGTTGCGAAAACGTTTATGAATATGGTATTCTTCATCGGTTCCTTCAACACTTCGACAACGGGTTGCTGAATATTTGTGTAGCTTACGCCGAAATTGCCCTGAAGCATTCCGTTGTATTTGCCGTTAAGCGGCATCACGCCAAGCCACATCAGATATCGTTCTACAATGTTTTTATCCAGACCCAACTCGGTTCTTTTTTCCTGATAAAGTTGTTCTAGTCCTTCGGGGTCGTACTTATATGCTTCTTTCTGTTCATCCGCAAGCCATCTTGCCCTGTCGAACGGTATGGCATTGTAAATCAGATACATTAAGAAAGATATCAAAATAAATACAAGCAGGATGTATAATAACCTTTTTGCAATATATCTTGCCATCTGCTTCTCCTTGTTTTTTCTTACTGTTGCGAAAACTTTATAAAAATAAAATTTTCGCAACAGTAAGGGACAAAAATTTGTCCCTTACGTCGTTGCGATAAAGATATTATTTATCTTTTGTTATTGAGCGTCAGCTACTGCGCAATACAAAATCGCATTTGCAGCTCCGAAGAAAGGAGTCGCTTTAAAGTTAAGGATTTTTGCATTGTAGCAATCGTAGTAGACGTTGCCGTACAGAGGAATGTCGGGCAGCAATTCGTTCCAACGGAGCATATATGCCGCAAACCATTTGTTGTATTCCTCGGTATCGCCGGTAGGAGTGGAGTAAACCATTGCGAACGAAATGTAGTTCATTCCGAGTTTTCCACCGGATTTTTTTACTGCTTCGTCATAGGTAAGACCTTGGTTCTCTTCATTCCACCAGGAGAAGTCTTCGTCGTACGGATCGGACAATTTGTTGCTGCTGTATCCGAAGAACTTATCGTACTCGGTTTTGTTGGAATCATCAATCCAGTTGTAGGCATAGTCGTACAATGCGCTGTTCCAACCGGTTGCAAGGTTGAACATCGAGTAAGTAGGAGTTCCGCCGTAACCGTAGGAAGCTCTACGATAAATTTCACCGAGAAGTTTGGTGAAAGTACCTTCGGTCTTGGTCATACCGATACCTGCCGCAGCAAGGTTGCCCGCATTGAGAAGTTTCGTGGTGAGCAAGTCGGAAACGGGATTGTTTTCGCTGCTGAACCAGTTAATTACGCAAGGCATATAGTAATCGTCGCCGACTTTTACTGTCTTGTAATCTTTTGTTTTGTCGGGAAGGTTACTGTTGGTAACGCTTACCGCTTTGTAATTGATATTAGTTTCGGTAGCTTCAGCTGCGGTGAGTTTTTTATAACGTATTCCGCCTACGGCGTCGTTATACGCACTGCCGTCTGCATTATAAATCCAGCCGGCGTCCTGCAACGCTTTTTTAGCAGCCGCAGTACTTACGGAGTAAGTTTTAAGACTCTCGTCGAAAAGATCTTCGTTAGCGATATATGCCGCGAAGTTTACGCTGTAAGGTCCGTTAACAACCGTACCGAAACCACCGCAGAAAGTATTTGCGAAGTCCTCTCTGTCAAAGCAGTATGCAATCGCCTGACGAACCTCTGCAAACATTGCGGGACTGAAGTCGCAGTCGAACTGAATTTTTCCGTAACCAGCGCGGTCGTAGTGAACTTCTTTGAAGCCTGCGTTTTCGCCTTTGGTAAGTTGCAATGCTGCGTTTACCGAGTCACCGCCGGTAAGTCCTTCAAGAATATCTATTTCGCCACTCTTAAGCTGTGCGATTTGAGTTTCTTCAACGACTTTTCTGTAAATGACTTTTTCGATATGGGGTTTTTGACCTTCAAAGTTACCGGTGAAGTTTTCGTTGATTTTGAGGATAGCTTCTTTCGAAGTTGCGTTCCATCTGTCAACGGTATAAGGTCCGGTATATTCATAGGTATAATAGTCGTAACGAGACTGCTCGAGGTGAGCCGCTTTTACGAAATCGCCGGCAACGGGATTGTTTTCTTTGTCGACGTTTACTTCATACCAATCTTCGGAAAGATATGCACCGTTGCCGTCGTCCTTTATTTCCGCTCCGCCGAGAACGAGATTAATGTCGTAAGGGCTTACTGCACCATAAGTATCGGCATAGTAATACGGATAGTAATCGGAATTGATTTCCATCGAGAATTTATAATCGCCGAGACGTCTCAATCCTGCAAATTCTTTGGTTGCGGTTTCGCTTGCATTGGTGCCGTCGTAAGCATTGAACTCATCGTAACCTACGAAAGACTGACCGACGTTTGCCGAACCGAAAGCTTTATTTGCAACAGGAGTGCTCATTGCAAGAAGATAAGCAAGATAGTTATCCGATTTAATCTCGGTGCCACCGCTCATTTTAAGTCCGGAATTGATTTCAATCGTTACTTCAAACGTTTTGGTTCCGTCGGCGTGTTCGATTTCTCTTTCGGAATGAGATTTAACGGCGGTATTGTTCCATACGTATTGTCCGTACTGGTCGGACTCCATTGTTGAATAACCAACCGTAAGTTTGCTGATGTCGTTATCAGCCGCATTTACCGAGCTGCTACCGTAACTGGGCCAACGGAAATCGCCGCTGAGTTCGGTACTGCTACCGATGATAACCTGTCCACCGACTTTAAAGTCGTTATTGACCGAGCCGGCCGGTTTATCGGTATTTCCGCCGTTGCCGCCGGTGGGGCCGTTATCTTTCTTGCATGCCGTGAGGACGGATACGCAAAGAACGACTACCAGCACAACTGCGATGAGCATAAGTAATTTCTTTTGCTTCATTTTGTTACCTCCTAAAATTAATATCGAATTAAAAACTATAAAAAATAGTTATTAAAATTATATAATATGAACTTGATACGGACATTTTAATTTAGAAAACTAAACCAATAGACTGTACATTTTTAAAATTTATACAGTTTTTAACGCATTTTGCATAAAATGTGCATAGAAATTTTATACTTTTGTTTGAAAAAATAAATTTGAATTGCGCCAATCTATATGAAAATCCTGACTATTGCCCCTAAAATCCGTTGACAATCTTTTGTAAAAATAGTATATTACTGATTGTTAACCGCCGTGGGGGTGTAGCTCAACTGGTAGAGCGCTTGAATGGCATTCAAGAGGTAAGGGGTTCGACCCCCCTCATCTCCACCACAGGAAAGTCCGATAAACACTGGCTTACAGCGTTATCGGACATTTTTATTTTTATTGAAAAATCGGGGTTGACGACAAATTTGACGCAAATCAGAAATGGAGTTTTTTAAAGTTTTCACCGGGTATTTATTGCTTTCCCCTACCCGGCTAACCCTTCCTTTTCAATATCTTTCATGAAAAGGGAAAGATATATATTTACCGTATTTAAATCAGTTTTAATAATCGAAAAAATATTGAAACAGATTATTTTTCGGTTTATTTTCCGTTTTAAAACCTCCGATAATCTCAAATATTAAATATCATAAGGAAAATATAATACTTTATATCCGTTCGGCCGGTTGACAATACCGATTTACAGTCGGTAACGTTTTGCAGGACGATTAACGGCATAAAAACGAAATAATTACAAATGATACGGATATGAAATTATACGAAGGATTCAAACTGTTCTGGACAAGGGCTTTCGACTTTAAAGGGCGCACTTCCCGTTCCGAATTCTGGTGGGGAGTTCTGGCAAACTCCGTAATAATGGTCGCGCTTTTAATACTTCTGATAATAAGTCTGACCTGTCTTACAACGACTGTAAACGTATTCAGTATAATAATGATTGCGTTGTTCGCTCTGTTTTGCGTTGTAGAACTTCTGCCGTCTATATCGCTGATAATACGCCGGATGCACGACATAGGCAGAAGCGGCTATTATATATTCGTGTTGTTTATCCCCGTTATCGGATATATATGGTATCTTTATCTCGTTACCCGCCCGGGCACTGCTGTTGCCGGAAACTGAAAAATAATTGATTATCACTCCGTTTCGTCCGGCTGTTCCTGTCCCTTATACTCAATTGTTGCATTTCGCCAGTCTATTTGTGGTTCTGTTCCATATCGATATCGGATATTGCACTATTATCTTCGGAGTTTTCAGTTTGCGTTTTATTCACGCTGTCGCCGTAGAAAGGTTCTATCATGCCGGGTTCCACTTTTACGGTTTTGCTTTTTCGGCGGAATAACTTTTTAAAATCCGTCTTATCGACAAACTTATCGGCAATAAGCAACATAGACGGCAGTACGAACAATACTATCACAAGAGACGTAAGCGTTCCTATGCCGAGAAGCATACCCAGTTGAGACACTACCCCCGAACTCAGCACCCCCATTACGAAGCCCGTTGCGGTCAGAATTACGCCCGAGGTTATTACGGTTGAAAACACGGCGTTTTCGGCCGCCGCCATAGCGTCTGCTTTATCGTCAAAACCGCCTTTTATAGTGCGGTATCTGTTTGTAAGCACTATAGCATAGTCAATGGTCGCGCCCATCTGAATTGCGCTGATAATCAGATATCCGATGAAACAAATGGAGTTTCCCGCAAGAAACGGTATTGCGAAGTTAATGAAAATACCGCCCTGTATCGCAAGAATAAGTATAATCGGAAGCGCTACGTTTTTGAAAGTGAAAAGCAGAATAATTAGAATGAACAAATCCGTAAACAGGCAGACGAAAAGGTTGTCGTGAGTGAAAAATCCGCTCATCTCGTAACACACGACGCTTTCGCCGGTAACGTAATTTTCGTCAAAATAATTACCTATGTTGTTTTTGACCTCGCTTATTACGGCGAAGGCCTCGTCGTCTTCGATATCGGCGTCGATATTGAAAGTCATACGCGTATAGTTTTCGCTTTCGAGATTGCTTTTTGCAAACGATATCTGTTTAATCTGTCCGAGATACGCGGCGTTATCGCCGAGCATGGCACCGATAAGCGGATTTACGTTTCCGTCTTTGTCGAATATAACGTCGGTGCATAAGTAGTCGAGAAAATCGACGACTCGCACTCTTTCCGCCTCACCGTATTTTTTAAGGCAGTTATCGAAAGCCGTTCCTATCATTTTTTTGGCGGCGGCAATCTGTTCCTGCTGTTCCTCGGTTGCGGGAAATGCGTCGATTAAACCGAATATATCGTCTTTGCTTACCTTGTCGGTAAGATAAAGGTGAGTGTTTCCTTCAGGGTCGATAAACGAGTAAACGTCAATCGTCGACAGCGCGGTGGTCTGCGAAGCGTCGATTGCGGAAAGTGAATTTACGTATCCGGCAAGTTCGCGTTCCTTTTCGGGATTGCCTTTCGGTACTACTATCACAAGCGAGTTAAGGGTGCCGAATCCCGCGTCCCTGATTTCCTTTTTCGGCCCTACGATAAGCGAGCCGCTGTTATAGTTGAACGAATACTTGTTAAAGCCCTGCCCCACTCCCGCGAGTACGGCGATAATAAGGAATACGGGAACGATGACTTTTTTCGCTTTGACTACCGCGCGCGCGGGGCGCGTTACGTCGGGAACGAAGGATTTATGTCGCGATTTCATTATCGGTTTATCGCACAGAATCAGCATTGCGGGCATGAAAAAAACCACTACCGCCATACTTATGACTATTCCTTTTGCAAGCGACAGCCCTATTTCCGCGCCTATTCCAAGCGACATCAGCATCAGCGCGCAAAGCCCCGCTATTGTCGTAAGGGAACTTGAAAGTATTTCGGGCATGCCTTTCGTAAGAGCGGCAACGCAGGCCTCTTTTTTATCGAGACCTCCGTAGCGTTCCTCGGTATACCTTCTGAGAAGTATGATGGAATAGTCGAGCGACAGTGCGAGTTGCAGAACGAGCGCAACCAGGTTGGATATGTAAGAAATGCCGTTGAATACGAAATTCGTCCCCATATTTATTGCCATCGCAACGGCAAATACGACTACCAGAACAACAATTTCGAAATAGGTTTTCGACGTGAAAAACATAACGAGCAATATTATTACCACTATTGCTATTCCGAGTTTTAATATGCTTTGCTCGGTTTCGAGCTTTGTATAGTATGAAAATGCGGATTGACCGGATAAATAGGCTTTTTCATCGGATAAAGCGTCGATTATGTTCTCAACCGCGGAAAACGCGCCTTCTGTGGAGTCGTAATCGGAAAGCGTAACGGTGTACATTGCGGCGTTGTTTTTATAATTTATTTCCTTGACGTAAGTAACGGTGGCAACGCCTTTAACGCCCTCTAATTCGTTTTTGATTTCGTCGGCATGTTCTTCGGTGATATCCTTTACCATCACGTATGCCATACCCTTGTCGTCGAACTCCTCGTGCAAAATTTTCATTGCCGCCGACGAACCGCTGCTTTCGGGAAGATAACCCGTAAGGTCATAATTTATTTTTGTGCGGGGAATCATTACGCAACCGAATATCGTAAGCGCAACAAACAACGCGGCGAACGCCCATCTCGCCTTTACGATACCGTGCGGAATCCGTTTTAAAGCGTGCGAAAACTTGTATAACTTCTTTTGCATTCCTCTTTACCTGCTTTGAAATTATTAATACTATTGTATTAAATGATATAAAAAAATGCAACAAAAAAGCAGTCTTTTACGGCTGCTTCGTCGTCAGAATTTTACGCGCGGATTGACGTATCTTCCGTTTTTATCCGATTTTTTTACCGATATTGCGTTTTGGGGACATCTGCTTAAACATCCGAGGCACATATCGCACTTTGATTTTATCCACACGGGACGGCCGTTTTCGATTTTTATTGCCGAAACGGGGCATATATTTGCGCAAAGGCCGCAGGATATGCATTTGTCGTTTACTTTAAACGTAGTTTTTCTTCCCGGTTCGTACAACGGATACATAAAAGCAGTATTCAACTTTGGCAGCGCGCCTTTTACGACGTTGAAATCGCCGACTTCCCGGTTTTTGATTTTCAACGCCGCCTCTTCGATTTTTTCGTCGAGCGCGTCAAGTCCTTTTATAACCGCCTCGCCCGAGGGGACCCTGAACATAGGACAATAATTGTCGACGGCCACAAGACCGAATACGGCGTCGGGACGAGCGTATTTTTCAAATATACCCTGTGCGTTTCCCGTGCTTCCGCCGCATTGCAGCACAAGCGCGAAATATCGCCCTTCCGTTTTCAGATTTCCGACAAATTCTTTAACGCTTGCGGGTATTCCCCAAAAATAAACGGGACAGACGAAAATCAGGCTTTCGTCGTCGAATAGTTCAAACGGCGCGTTACCTTTGGTAAAATCGGTAACGTTTCTGACATCGTCGCCCGTAACGGCCGAAATTTTATCGGCAATGTATTTTGAATTACCCGTACCGGTATAATAAACAATCATTTTTTCACCTCTAAAAATAATTATATCACTCTTTTGTGCAAAATCAATTGAGAACGGCGATTTCTGCGCTATAATTTACATATGAGTTACAAAGGGTTTAAACCGTTTTTCGACGAGAACAGCAAAATTCTGATTCTCGGAAGTTTTCCGAGCGTCAAATCGCGCGAAACGGATTTCTATTACGGAAATCCGCAAAACAGATTCTGGCGGGTTCTTGCCGAGGCCTTCGGCGACGCCGTACCCGTAAGTAACGACGAGAAAAAAACCTTTCTTAAAAAACACCGTATAGCGTTGTGGGACGTCGTTACCGAATGCGAAATAAAAGGCAGTCTCGACAGTTCCATTAAAAACGCCGTCATCGCCGACCTCGACCGCGTGCTTTCTTTTGCAAATATCGAAAAAATTATTCTTAACGGCGGAAAAGCGCGCGACATATTTGTCAAGAATTATAAAAATCTTTGTTCTTCGGCCGTTTTTTTGCCGTCCACAAGTCCTCTTAATACCCGTTTCGATAAAAAACTTTGGATTGACGCCTTGAAACAGGTATAAAACTTCCCGTCAGGTTAAAACTTCTGACGGAGTTTTATATGAACGATATTGCAAAAATCGTCGTTTTTTCGATAACGGCATACGTTTCGATTTTTATCATCGCGAAACTTCTGGGCAAAAAACAAATCGCTCAGTTGAGTTTCATCGACTATATCGTGGGCATCACGATAGGTTCCATTGCCGCCGAGATGACGACCGAACTCGAACAACCCTTTTACCACTATCTTATCGCGATGGCGTTGTTTTTCTTATTCGATTTAGCGGTTACGCTTATCGGACGAAAAAGCGCGCTTCTCAAAAAAATCGTTACTGGAAAGCCCCGGATAATTATCAACGACGGAAAAATCGACTACAAGGTTCTTAAACAAAGCAAACTCACCGTCGACGAGGTGCAGGGGCTTGCGCGCGATAAAAACATTTTCGACCTCAACGACGTCGCCTATGCCGTTCTCGAAACAAAAGGCACCTTAAGTATTCTGCCAAAAGCCTCCAAAACGCCCGTCGTAGCCGAAAATATTAACGTTGAATTGCCCGCGAACCGTCCCTTTCTCAATCTGTCGTCATAGACGGAAAGCCCTGCCGGGACACTCTCAGAACGCTTAATAAAGACGTGTCGTGGCTGCTTGAAAAAGCCGGCGCGAAAAACGAAAGCGACCTTGACGGAATTATTCTTGCAACGTACGACGAGAACAAAGACGCACTGAACGTATGGAAAAAAGACGGGCAGTAAATACCGCCCGTCTGACTTACCTTATCCGTCGTTTGGCTTTTCGCGCCGTTTCTTCTCTTTCGGCGCATTCTGAATTTTTATAATGAAACGGCTGTCGTCGTCGGTCTTAACCAATATGTGAAAGCCTTCCTTTCTGACGTAACTTATAAAATCCGAAACGGCAAGCGCGGCGGAAACTTTATCGGTAAAATCGTATAAACTCATATCCAAATTTTAACATAAAAAAAATTAAAAGGTTAACAATACATTAACAACTTTATCACGACATTTTTGATACGCTGATTACTAAAGACGGACGGGGGAGGTCTTATGAAACTGAACGAGGCTGTTGCCCGACGCATCGACGAATACTGTACCGAACGCAATATTACGGTAAACAAACTCGCAACTTTGTCGGGCGTAATTCAGTCGACGGTAAACAGCATATTTACCGGGCGCAGCAAAAATCCCAAACTTCAGACTATCGTGTGTTTATGCGACGGGCTTGAAATCTCGTTGAAAGAGTTTTTCGACAGCCCGCTTTTCGACGATATCGACGATTGATATCGTTGACTTTTGTATTCGTTTCGGCTTATAATTTGTCGGAGGTGATTATATGACTATCGACGATTTCAAAAAAGCAAAAATCGAAGCAATGAAAAACCACGATAAGGATACCGTTACCGGACTTAACACCCTTATCAACAAACTTATGCTTTTCAATATCGAGAAACGCGCGAAAGGCGAAGAAATGTCGGAGGCCGATTACGTTCAGATTCTGAAAAAAACGCAGAAAGAACTGGTTGAAGAAAAAGAGGCTTTCGAAAAGGCGGGACGCGAAGATACCGTCCGCTCGCTCGAAAATCAGATTGCCGCCATCGAAAAATACCTGCCGAAAATGATGAGCGAGGAAGAAATCCGCGCAGTCATCGCCGCCCTTCCCGACAAATCCGTCCCCGCCGTTATGAAGCATTTCAAAACCGAATATGCCGGAAAATGCGACATGGCGGAAGTCAACAAAGTTCTGAGAAGTTTGTAACCGGAAACTTTTTCTATTGCAAAAATAAGACCGCAAACGCGGTCTTATATTTTTATAGTCGTTTTTTTGAAAACTCTGAACGCCCGATTATCGGTTTTTGATTGCGTCGACGGGCTTTTTCCTCGCAATTCTCAGTACGGGGATAAAACTCGCCGCAAGCGCGGTTAATATACAACCCGCAAGGATAATCGCGATTTCGCGGATACCGTAATGCAAGAGAGTTATGGGAAGGCCGTAAGACGCTCTTAAACTTACGTTAACAAGCGCTACGGTTACGCCGCTTCCGACTTCGGCCGCGATACGATGTTTTTCTATATCCGATATTACCGCGCCGTCTTTAAGCTCGATGACTCTGTCGCCGTATTCTTCGGCGAATTCGCGGTCGTGAGATACTACGATGACGAGTTTGTCGCGCGACAATTTTTTCAGCGTGTCGAAAACCTGAATTCCCGTATTGCTGTCAAGCGCGCCCGTAGGCTCGTCCGCCATAATAATTTCAGGATTTTTAACCAGCGCCCTTGCTATGGCAACGCGTTGTTTCTGTCCGCCCGACAATTCGTTGGGTTTTCTTCTTCCGTAACCAGAAAGACCGACCTCTTCCAGAATCTCGTTGATTTTGTCGTCGGTTGCCTTTTCCCCCTGCAGTTTCAGCGCGAGCGCGATATTTGCGCCTACGTTAAAATCTTCGAGAATATTGTACTCCTGAAAAATAAAGCCGAGATACGTATTGCGATAACTGTCGAAATCGCCCGTCGAAAAATCGTTTGACGATTTTCCTTTTATAATAATCTCGCCGCTGTCGGCAGTATCGAGCCCGCCCATTACGTTCAGAAGAGTGGACTTTCCGCTGCCTGATTTTCCGAGTACGAACACAAGCCCCTTTTCGGAAAACTTAAGGCTGACGTTATCAAGGGCTTTTACCGTGCCGCCTTTTTTCGGACGATAAGTTTTGACGATGTTTTTAATCTCAATCATATGTACTCCTGCTTCAGAAACAGAAAACGTTGTTATAAATTTATTATACTTTATGAAACGATAATATTCAAGACAAAATCGCACTTAAAAAAACGGCGATTTAAAAATCATCGGGTCGTTTTACTCCGACAAATTAAAAAAGCACCTCTTACGAGATGCTTTCATTCGTTTATAAGACTTACGACTGCGTTTCCGGTTTTTCCGACGAGATTTTCAACGAGCCGTTTTCGGCGTCGACCGTTACCGTATCGCCCTCGTCGAGGTTTCCTTCAAGTATTATACGGGCGACGGGTGTTTCGATATGACTTTCGATATAACGTTTCAAAGGTCTTGCGCCGAAAGTTACGTCGTAGCCGCCGTCGATAATGAGTTCTTTCGCCGCGTCGGTAACTTTAAGCCCGAGATTCTGCCTTTCGAGTCTTTTTTCAAGCTTTTCAAGCAGCAAATCGATTATCTTCTTTACGCTGTCGCGGGCAAGCGGAGTGAACGTCACGATGTCGTCGAGACGGTTAAGGAATTCGGGACGGAAAGTGGTTTTAAGCAATGCGTTGACTTTTTCCTTTGCGTCCTCCGAAACGTTTCCGTCGGCGTCTATGCCGTCGAGGATATAACTGCTTCCCAGATTGCTTGTCATAATTATAATGGTATTCTTGAAATTGACGGTTCTTCCCTGACTGTCGGTAATTCTGCCGTCGTCAAGCACCTGCAACAACACGTTGAACACGTCGGGATGCGCTTTTTCGATTTCGTCGAACAGCACGACCGAATAGGGTTTGCGCCTTACCGCTTCGGTAAGTTGTCCGCCCTCGTCGTATCCGACGTATCCCGGAGGCGCGCCTATAAGACGGGAAACGCTGAATTTTTCCATATATTCCGTCATATCTATACGCACGATATTCCTTTCGTCGTCGAACAGATAGTTGGCAAGCGTTTTAGCAAGTTCGGTCTTTCCTACGCCCGTAGGTCCTAAGAACATAAAACTGCCTATGGGGCGATTCTCGTCGGCGATGCCCGCACGCGAACGAAGTATTGCGTCCGCAACTTTCGTTACCGCCTCATCTTGACCGATTACGCGTTTATGCAGCTCGTTTCCGAGGTTTAAAAGCTTGTTTTTTTCGCTTTCCATAAGTTTGGAAACGGGGATACCCGTCCATTTAGCAACGATTTTAGCGATTTCGTCGGCAGTTACCTCGTCGCGGAGAAGACTGCCTTCTCCTCGTTTTCCCGATTTGTTTTCGGCGTCCTCCAGACGCTTTTGCAACTCGGGAAGTTTCCCGTATTGAAGTTCGGCCGCTTTTGAAAAATCACATGCTCGTTTTGCTTCTTCGATTTCCAGATTTACCTTATCGATTTCGGCTTTCGTTTCCTGAACGCCCGAGATTGCTTTCTTCTCGTTTTCGAGCTGCGCGCGCATTTCGTTGAATCTCGAATTGAGTTCGGCAAGCTCCTTTCTGATGCTTTCCATTCGGTCTGCGGAGAGTTTGTCGTTTTCCTTTTTAAGCGCGGACTCCTCTATTTCCAGTTGCATAATTTTATGCGATATATCGTCCATTTCCGCGGGCATACTGTCGATTTCGGTACGAATCATCGCGCACGCTTCGTCCACAAGGTCTATCGCCTTATCCGGGAGAAATCTGTCGGTTATATATCTGTCCGACAGCGTTGCCGCGGCAACCAGCGCCTGGTCGTGAATTCTCACGCCGTGATAAATTTCGTATCTTTCTTTCAACCCTCTTAAAATGGCGACGGTATCCTCAACGTCGGGTTGGTCCACCGTAACGGGTTGGAAACGACGTTCGAGCGCAGGATCCTTTTCGATATATTTTCTGTATTCGTCGAGAGTCGTCGCGCCTATGCAATGCAGTTCTCCCCTCGCAAGCATAGGTTTTAGCAGATTGCCCGCGTCCATACTTCCCTCGGTTTTGCCGGCGCCGACAATGGTGTGCAATTCGTCGATAAACAGCAAAGTGCGTCCTTCCTGTTTTTTAATCTCGTTCAGCACGGCTTTAAGCCTTTCTTCGAATTCGCCGCGGTATTTCGCGCCGGCTATCAAAGCGCCCATATCGAGCGCGAATATTTTTTTGTCCTTCAGTCCTTCGGGCACGTCGCCGCGGACGATTCGTTGAGCAAGCCCTTCGACGATTGCGGTTTTGCCAACGCCGGGATCGCCTATGAGAACGGGGTTGTTTTTGGTTTTTCTGGACAAAATTCTTATGACGTTTCTGATTTCCTCGTCACGGCCGATTACGGGGTCGAGTTTCCCGTTTCGGGCGCGCTCTACAAGGTCGTAACCGTATTTTTCGAGGGCCTCGTAAGTGTCCTCTGGATTGTCGGTTGAATTTGGCGCCGTTTTGATTTTTTTCAGAGAATCCTCGAAAGCCCCGCGATTAACGCCGTATGCCGTAAACAATTTCTTAAGCGATGCCGTGGGATTGTCGAGAACGGCTGTAAAAAGATGTTCTACGCCGACGTAAGCGTCGCCGTCGCGTTTTGCGGATTTTTCCGCCGCGGCAATAATTCTTGCGGCGTCGGTTCCGAGGTAAATGCTTGCGCCGTCTCCCGTAACCTTGGGAAACGACCTGATTAAATTGAGCACGGCTTCTTTCAAAGCGTTTACGCTTACTCCGTTTCCGCTTAAAATTTTCCCGACAAGCCCTTTTTCGTCGTCGAGCAGTGCATACGCAAAATGCTCGGGTTTTATCTCCTGATTATTGTATTCCAGCGCTATATTCTGCGCTCCGTTCACGGCTTCCAATGCCTTTGCGGTATATTTATTAGTATCCATTAACGTATCCTCCTTTCCGTCAATCGGTTTCGGCGCTGGCAACCGAGATATCCGATTGTTAGCACTCTAACCTATTGATTGCTAATTATTTTATCACCTTTTTTATTATTGTCAATACTTTTATGAAAAAAAATTATCTAAAATAAAAAACGCGCCCGAAAAGGCGCGTTTCAATAAATATTCATTATGCACGGATTGAAAATCGGTTACTTACCTTATCTTCCGTCCGGCACCTTTAAGCACGGGAAGAGCGGCGGCGCCGATAATTCCGGCGTCGTTTCCCAAAGTAGCCTTCATAACCTTAATATACGGATTTCTTCTTCCTCCGTAACTGTAACGCGTAACGTAACTTTGCAGTTTTCTTATGAAAAAGTCGCCTGCGTTGCTGATTCCGCCCCCGATAAAGATAATCTCGGGGCGAATATAATTTCCGATATTGACAAGGCCTTCGCCCACGTAACGCACGTATCTCGATATTAATCGTTTCGCGGCGGCGTCTCCCGCTTCGTATGCGTCGAAGGCGGTGCGTCCGCTGACTTTTCCCTCTTTTTCCGCAAATTTGCGAAGCAGACTTTCGGGATGCTTTTCGATTGCCCTTTTTGTATCTCTTATAAGCGCGGTAGCCGAAGCATACGCTTCCCAGCATCCTCTTCTTCCGCAACCGCATTTTTCTCCTCCCATACGGATAACGGTGTGTCCGCCTTCGCCCCCTGCTCCTCTGAATCCCGAAACGAGAGTTCCGTTTACGAGAGTTCCTGTCCCTACGCCTGTTCCCAGCGTCACGATGACAGCGTTTTTAACGCCTTTCATTTTGCCGAAAACCGCTTCGCCTATGACCGCGCAGTCAGCGTCGTTGCCTATACACACGGGAAAAGAATAATATTTGCCGAATTCTTTTACGAAATCGTAATCCCTGAAAAGAATGTTGCAGGTATAAAAAATTTTGTAATCGTCGGGGTCTACCGTGCCGGGCACCCCCATTCCGAGAGCGACTATTTCATTTTCGTCCGTTCCCGATGCAGTCAGAAGTTTTTTTACAAGCGCCGCAATGTCTCTGACGTTATCGTCCGAAGATTGCCCGGCGTCCGTCGTTACGGAATCTTTTATAATCACGACTCCGTTTTCGTCGACGATGCCGCCTTTTATTGTGGTGCCGCCAACGTCAATTCCTATATAGTACATAACGATACCCCTTTTTTTTGTTATATTTTAACATATACGGGTTACGCCTGCAATACAAAATCGCGAAAACAGCGCGTTTTTTTTGAAATTATCTTGCAATATTAACGATGCAATGTTACAATAATACTCAAAATGATTTAATTGTTTAAGGGGATGAATTATTATGAAACCGGAAGAAATTATCGCGGCGCGCATTCTATCCTGCGCCAACGAAGTTTTTTTATCGTCGGTGGGCGAAAGCGGCGGACCTCGTTCGAGTATCGTTACCAAATTAAAATCGGAAGACCACAACGTAATTTATTTCGGTGCGCCGTTAAACAGCCGCAAAGTTCAGAATATAAAAAGCAATCCGAATGCAAGCATCTGTTATTACAACGGTTCCGACAGCATCACGCTTGTGGGGAAAGTCGAATTCGTTACCGACCCGTCTCTTAAAAAACAGCTTTGGTACGAGTGGTGCAATAAAAGCAATTCGATGACGATGAGCGAGTACGATTTTTGCCCTATGAAATTCACAACTACGGAAGCCACGTTCTGGATACGCAACAAACTGTCGACTTTTACTTATTAGTTAGTATTCCGTTAGAATATTTCCGACGGGCCCGAATATAAATACCGTATGAAATATACGGTAATTCGCGTCGGTTCAGGCGACACGGCTGGCTCACTGGCAAGAAAATACAACACGACCGAAAGGTCGATTTTCTTATTGAACAATCCCTCTTTTTTCGAGGGAGAAAGACTTATTATCCGCGAAAACTCGGGACGGATTTATACCGTCGGGCCATTCGACACCGCCGATTCGATTGCGGACAAATGCGGAATTTCAAAAGAAAAACTTATAAAACTTAACGGCACCGATAAATTCTTTCTCGGCCAGAGCGTTCTGATTTCCGATGACGGTGAATAAACGCCAGAGTATTATTTCTTCGGTTGCGGTGGTAACGGGATTTTCCGTTGCGACGCGTCTTATTGCGTTTTTATTTAAGGTTTTCGTATCGCGCGAACTCGGCGCGGAAGCCGTCGGCGTCTACCAGATGGCGCTGAGCGTATACTTTATGGCTCTGACCGTTGCCGCAAGCGGAATTCCGACCGTATTAAGCCGAAAAATCGCCGAAGACGAAAAATACGGCGGCGGGAGAACGCCCTCTTACGTTACGTCCGCTTTTCTTATAACCGTGTGTTCTTCACTTGCGGTTATGGCCGTTCTTTACCCTGTCGTTACTTTCCTGCCGTCGGCGTTTCCCGACGAAAGGGTTCTTCCTCTCGTTACGATAATGCTGCCGGCGCTTATCAGCACGTCGGTATACAACGTCGTCAGAAGTTGGTTCTGGGGAAGAAAATCCTTTATCGCATTCAGTTTTACCGAGACGCTGGAGGAAATTCTGCGTATAGCGTTTACTCTCGTATTTTCTCTCGGAATAATACGCGGATTATCTCCCGTAAAAGGTCTGTCGATAGGCTTTCTGATATCCGACGTAATATGCGCGTTGGTTCTCGTCGCCTTCTTTTTTATAAGAGGAGGACGGCCCGGGAAGCCCGCATATCCGGGCAGTCTGCTGCGTCCTTCCCTTCCTTTGACTGCCACGAGAATTTTCGGCGGCGCCGTAGGCGCTTTCACCGCTCTTATAATTCCTTTTATGCTCGTCAGAAACGGAATGTCCAATGCGGAGGCTTCCGCAACTTTCGGCCGTGTAACAGGTATGGCGATGCCCCTTCTTATGGCGCCGACGACGCTTACGGGAGCGCTTGCCGTCGTGCTTATACCCGAAATCGCAACCCTGTCGAAATCCGAAAACGACGCTTTATCCGCACGCATTGACGGAAGTATAAATTTTTCGGTGATAATATCGTCTTTATTTATAATTCTTTACGTACCTCTGGGTAAAGAAATCAGCGTTTTCGTTTTTAACGACGTTTTTTCGGGCGAGTATCTTTCGAACGCGGCATTACTGCTTTATCCGATAGGACTCAATCAGATTACCGCGTCGGTACTGAATTCCATGGGTTATGAAAAAAAATCGTTCGTTCACTATGCAATCGGCGCGGCGCTGTTGCTTGTTTGTCTTATCGTCCTGCCCGGATATATCGGTATATACGCGGTTGCCGCGGGAAGCGGCTTATGTTTTGCCGTGTCGAGCGCAATGAATCTCTTTCTTATAAACAAAAAAGCAAACGTCTTCCGTACGCCGGGAAAAACTTTGCTTTCGTTATTATTCGTATTCCCGGCGGTGGCGATAGCTTTTTTACTGAAAAATATCCTGCTTTCAAGAATTCCTTTATTTTTCGTAATCGCAATATCGGGAGGCATTCCCGTACTGCTTTACGCGGCGTGTATAGTTGCCTTCAGAATTGTCGACGTATCGCGTTTTTATCAACGTTTGAATGGAAAATTTTCGAAAAAACGGGATACAAAATGAGCGTCAGCGCAAAGTTAACCGCCGTTACCGGAGTCTGCGTCCCTGCGCGGACGGCCATATAAGCCCAGAACGTATTTCCTTTGGCAAGACCCATAAGATACAGTCCGTATGTCGTTATAAAAAGAGTACATACGACAAAAACGAAAACGTAGGACAATGCGATATGAAAATAAGGCACGGCTTTTTTCGGTCCGGGAATTTTAATATAAGACACAAGTCCCGGAATAACGCCTATAAGAACCGACGAACACAGTATAATGGGATTAGGAGCATATCCGCCGCCGACGAAGCAGCCTATAACGTCGCCTATTCCGCCGACCAGTCCGCCGTTAACGGGGCCGAAAAAATATCCCGCAAGAAAACAGGTCGTGTAAGTCAGCGTGATTTTCAGCGTGCCGAGCCGCGGCGAAAAAATACTTACGACAACGTTTACGGCAATGAGAAGCGCAAGATAAGCAATCCTCTGCGCGGTAAAATAAACCTTTTTTTTCTTCGGAATGCCCGCGCTTTCCACGGCGGTTTCTTCCGAAATATCGTTTTTAACCATAAAAAAACCTCCCGAAATCAACAAGAGGTCCGATGCAATATACGTCCGCACGGCGGACGTTTTTCGCAGCGAACGCGATAAGCCACCGCAGGTTTCCCTTTCGTTTGCGGGCGACATTCCATCCCGCAACACTTAACGCGACTTATCTACTCTGCTTTTTTTTTGATAATAACCCATATCGGCAGAAAAATCAAGCGCATTACGCATAATTTGATTTTAATAAAAGATAATAGCGGTATGCTTAACGTATTTCTTCGCGCGATTATTCTGTATTTTTTCCTGCTTGTGGCGATGCGGCTGATGGGCAAAAGACAACTGTCCGAATTTCAGCCGTTCGAATTTGCCATAACTCTCGTTGCGGCCGACCTTGCGTGTATTCCCATGTCGGACAACACAATTCCCATTATCTACGGCATTATTCCGATATTCACGCTCGTGATACTGCACAATATTCTGACATTCGCGGCAATCAAAAGCCATCGTTTCAGAAAACTGATAAACGGAAAACCCGTCATTCTCATCGACGACGGTAAAATCGACTGCGACATTCTTAAAAAATGCGGTATGACGGCAAACGACCTTCTTGAAAGTCTTCGCGAACAAGGATATTTCAAAATCGGCGAGATAGGCTACGCCGTTCTCGAAACTAACGGTAAAGTTTCCGTGCTGCAAAAATTCGCAAACGCCCCCGTAACCAACGCCGATTTGAAAATTTCGGGAGGGGAAAACGCTCTGCCTTATAACGTGGTGGTCGAGGGACGTTTTATGGGCGAAACTTTCGGATATATCAATCCTCCTCTCGAAAAAGACCTTATCGTTAAAACTCTCGAAAAAGAAAATATGCGCGTGCGGGACGTATTCCTTTTCTCGCTTGACGGAAACGAAGCGTTCATTCAATCTTACGACGGTCGCGTCGTAAATACTATTTTATCCGACAAATGAAAAAGGCGATAATATTAACTATTATACTACTTCTTATACTGAGCGCCGGCATAAGCGAGCACTTTTTCGTGCATAAAACTTTCGACCGTTTTAAGGAGCAGACTCGTTCGATAGAAAATGCGATAAACGAGGACGACATAGAAACCGCGCTGGAAAAATCCGAGGCGCTTCTCGACTGGTGGAATAAAAAACGCGTTGTCATCGAAGCTATATCGTACTGTCAGGACGCACGACAGGTAAACGTGGTGATAGGCGAAATGATAGGCAGTTTAAAATGCGGGGATATTGAAAACGCAAGCAGTAAAATAGTAAGTCTTAACGAGCTTACCGACAATATACGGGATATTCTCGATTTCAATGCGATTGATATTATATAACAAAAAAGCGGTTTTAACATTTAAAACCGCTTTCTTAACTCATAATTAGGTAAATTTATTTAATGTTAAATATTTTTTTAAGAAACTCTCCCGTATAGGATTTCTCGTTTTCGGCAATATGCTCAGGCGTTCCCGTATCGACGATACGTCCGCCTCTGTCGCCGCCGTCGGGGCCGAGGTCAATAACGTTATCCGCAACCTTGATAACGTCAAGATTATGTTCTATGACAAGCACGGTATTGCCCCCCGCAACAAGCCTTTCAAGAATTGCGATGAGTTTGGACACGTCGTGCGTATGCAATCCCGTGGTGGGCTCGTCGAGGATATACAGCGTCTTTCCCGTACTACGTTTGCTTAACTCGGTTGCAAGTTTGACGCGCTGCGCCTCTCCTCCGGACAGAGTCGTCGCGGGTTGTCCGAGTTTGATATATCCGAGACCCACGTCGTAGAGCGTTTTGATTTTATTGTATATTTTAGGAAGATTTTTAAAATACTCGCACGCTTCCTCAACCGTCATCTCAAGGACGTCGTTGATGTTCTTGCCCTTATACTTCACTTCGAGGGTTTCCCTGTTATAACGTTTGCCGTGGCAGACGTCGCAGGGAACGTATATGTCGGGAAGAAAGTGCATTTCAATCTGAATAATCCCGTCGCCTCCGCAGTTCTCGCATCGGCCGCCCGATACGTTGAACGAAAATCTGCCCGCAGTATAACCGCGCGCTTTCGCGTCGGGGGTCGACGCAAACAATTCGCGTATCGGAGTAAATACCCCGGTATAGGTTGCGGGATTGCTGCGAGGCGTCCGCCCTATGGGCGACTGGTCGATATTGATAATTTTATCGAAATACTCGATGCCCGCAATATTTTCGTACTTTCCCTCCGTCAGGTTGCTTTTATTCAATTTGTTGTAAATTGCCGGGAAAATAATTTCGTTTACGAGACTGCTTTTTCCGCTGCCCGACACTCCCGTAACCACGTTGAACAAGCCTACGGGAATATCGACGTCGATATTTTTAAGATTATTCTGTCTCGCACCTCTCACCGAAAGGTATCTTCCGTCGGGCAGATTTCTTTTTTCGGGAACGTCGATTTTAAGCTCACCCGACAGATATTTGCCCGTAACGGAACGGGGACTCGCTATGATATCCGAGACGCTTCCCGCCGCAACGAGTTCGCCTCCGTGAATACCGGCACCCGGTCCGATATCCACTATATAATCGGCCGCACGGATTGTATCCTCGTCGTGTTCGACTACGATAAGAGTGTTTCCCAAATCTCTAAGGCCCTTAAGGCTGTTTAACAGTCTTTCGTTATCCTTCTGATGAAGACCTATCGACGGCTCGTCCAGAATATACAGAACGCCGGTAAGTCCGCTTCCTATCTGCGTGGCGAGTCTTATACGTTGCGACTCCCCTCCGGACAACGTTGCGGACGACCGCGACAACGTCAGATAATCCAGCCCGACGTTTATAAGAAATCTGAGACGGGCGCGGATTTCTTTGACGATTCTCTCCGCAATGAGCGTTTTCTGATTGTCAAGTTGCAGATTTTCGAAAAACTCGTCGATTTTATTGACGCTCATATCCGAAAGTTCGGCAATGTTCAGACCACCTACGGTTACGGCAAGGGCTTCCTTTTTAAGTCGTTTTCCGCCGCAGGTGCTGCAGGGCACCGATACCATATATCTCTCTATTTCGAGTTTCGTCCCCTCGCTTGTGGTTTCGCGGTAGCGGCGCATGAGATTATTGACGATTCCTTCGTAACGGGTCATAAACTGCCCTTTGAAACTGCGCGAATTATAATCCATCGGAATTCTCTCGTCAACGCCGTATAAAATCGCGTCGAGTTTCCACTTGGGAAGGTCCTTTATAGGAGTATCCAGCGAAAAATCAAGCACTTTCGTAAGCGCTTTGAACTGCGAACGCACGATATCGCCGCTTCCGAGATTCCAGCCCGAAGGCGTAGCAAGGCCGCCGTTTCCGACGCCGAGATTTTCGTCGAGAATTATTTTTTTAAGGTCTATTTCGTTGCGGAATCCCAACCCCCCGCATTCGGGACAGGCTCCGAAGGGATTGTTGAACGAGAAAAGTCGGGGTTCGAGCTCCTCTATGCTGATATCGCAGTCGGGACAGCTGTATTTCGTGCTGTACGTCGTTTCCTTTCCGCCGTTATCGACTACCACTAACCCGTCGGCAAGTTTCAGAGCGGCTTCGACGCTGTCGGTAAGTCTGCGCCCGCTGCCCTCTTTTACCGCTATTCTGTCGACGGTTACGAAAATATTGTGTTTTACGTTTTTATCGAGTTTTATTTCTTCGTCGAGCGTATAGTCGATTCCGTCGACGCGCACGCGCACGTAACCCGATTTTTTAAAATCTTCAAGCTCTTTACGGTATTCGCCCTTTCTGCCCCGCACGACGGGAGCCATTATAATTACTTTGTTGTCTCCGCTTTTTCGGGCGGCTTCGACTATTCTGTCCGTAATCTGATCCACCGACTGATGCTCGATTTCCCTGCCGCATTTCGGACAGTGCGGAGTGCCTATGCGCGCGTAAAGCAGTCGCAGATAGTCGTATATTTCGGTTACCGTTCCCACGGTGGAACGCGGGTTTTTCGAGGTTGTTTTCTGGTCGATTGAAACGGCGGGCGACAGCCCTTCGATATATTCCACGTCGGGCTTTTCCATCTGCCCGAGAAACATTCTCGCATAACTGGACAGACTTTCGATATACCTTCTCTGCCCTTCGGCGAAAATCGTATCGAATGCAAGCGAGGATTTGCCGCTTCCCGACAAACCCGTAAACACCACGAGCTTGTCGCGCGGGATTTCCACGTCGATATTTTTAAGATTGTTTTCTTTTGCGCCTTTAACGAAAATTTTATCTATCATTGTCCGTTTCTCAATTCTTTCTTAAGTTCGGTTATTCTGTCTCTCAATCTGATAGCCGCTTCGAAATCCAGTCCGTCGGCGGCAACCTGCATAAGACCTTTAAGTCTTTCAAGTTCAGAAGCGATGTCTTTACGGTCGCGTTTTTCGTCTTTATCGAGTTTTTTGGTAATTTCGATAGTATTTACAATATCCTTTACGACGGTATGCGGTACAATGCCGTGTTCCTTATTGTAGTCGCTTTGTATCTTGCGGCGCCGATTTGTTTCGTCTATCGCGCGGCGCATACTGCCCGTTATCGTATCGGCGTACATAATGACGCGCGCCTCGGTATTTCTCGCCGCCCTTCCCACCGTCTGAATAAGCGCGGTTTCGCTTCTCAGAAAACCTTCCTTATCGGCGTCGAGAATTGCAACGAGCATCACCTCGGGAATATCCAGACCTTCTCTTAAAAGGTTTATTCCCACAACGACGTCCGTTTCGCCCTTCCTCAATGAATTTATTATTTCGATGCGTTCGAGCGTATCTATGTCGCTGTGCATATATTTGACTTTGATTTCCTTTTCTTTAAGAAACGACGTAAGGCTTTCGGCCATTTTCTTCGTAAGGGTCGTTACGAGAATTCTGCCGCCTTTATTTACCGTTTCGTTGATTTCCGAAATCAGGTCGTCAATCTGTCCTTCGACGGGGCGCACAGTGATTTCCGGGTCGATAATGCCGGTAGGTCTTATAAGTTGTTCGGCAACCCGGTCGGCTTCGGACAGTTCGTAAGGGGCGGGAGTTGCCGAAACGCATATGAGCTGGCCTATCCGTTTATCGAATTCGTCAAATCTCAACGGACGATTGTCGAATGCGGCGGGAAGACGGAAACCGTAATCCACGAGGTTTTCCTTGCGGCTTCTGTCGCCGTTGTACATACCTCTTATCTGCGGAATGGTCATATGACTTTCGTCTATGAAACATATAAAGTTTTCGGGAAAGAAGTCCAGAAGAGTATAAGGCGGTTCCCCCTCTTGTCTTCCGTCGAAATATCTGCTGTAATTTTCGATACCGCTGCAATATCCCATCTCGCGCATCATCTCGATATCGTATGCTACTCTCTCGCCTATTCTCTGCGCTTCGATAAGTTTATTGTTATCGGTAAAATATTTTATTCTTTCCTCGCGGTCTTTGGTTATCATCTTCAACGCGTTTTCCATACGTGATTCTCCCACGACGTAGTGGGTTGCGGGAAAAATGACGGCGTGTTCGAGCCTTGCGAGGGGCTTTCCGGTAAGGGCGTCTATCTCATACAGTTTTTCCACTTCGTCGCCGAAAAATTCAACCCTTACCGCCACTTCCGAATTCGACGACGGGAAAATATCAACCACGTCGCCGCGCATTCTGAACGTACTGCGCTGAAAGTCGATATCTGCACGCTTATATTGTATATTAACGAGTTTACGCGCCAAATCGTCGCGGTCAAGTTCCATTCCCGGTCGTAACGATATCGAAAGATTAAAATATTCCTCGGGTGCGCCGAGGCCGTAGATACACGACACCGAACTTACGACGATAACGTCGTTTCTTTCGCACAGACTGCTTGTCGCGCTGTTTCTCAACTTGTCTATCTCGTCGTTTATTTCCAGTTCCTTTTCAATATAGGTATCGCTTCTCGGGATATAAGCCTCGGGCTGATAGTAGTCGTAATACGACACGAAAAATTCCACGCGGTTATCGGGAAAAAACTCGCGGAATTCGTTGCAGAGTTGCGCCGCAAGCGTCTTATTGTGCGCGATAACGAGCGCCGGCCGCTGCACCCTTTCGATAACGTTAGCCATCGTGAAAGTTTTGCCGCTTCCGGTGACGCCGAGAAGAACCTGAGTGCGAAAACCGTCGTTAAGACCTTCGACAAGTTTTTCTATCGCCTGTTCCTGGTCTCCGCAAGGACTGAATCTGGATTGTAAACGGAATTGAAAATTCTCCATCAAAGTTTGCCCATAATGGCGGGCGCGATGATATAACGTATAAGCATTGCGATTATGCCCGAGACAACCGCCGTACAGGCCGTAATCATAAGTTTATTGTAAACGCTCTTTCTCCACGCTCTTTCGACGCGGGCGAAAGACAATCCTTTCTGGTGCATCGTGATGCAATAGGTAAGTTCGCCGTGGTTGTCGGCCTGAATGTATTCGAGATAATCGTCGAGCGCAAGGCCTTTGAGCATGGGTTCGAGCTCGTCGGGAGTATATGCGTAATCGTACGGCAGCGCCTCGAAAATTTCCAGCGGTTTGACAAGACAAACCCCCTCGTCGTTTTTTTCGGCAAGATTAAGCAGTACGTGCATCAGAGCCCTTTCTTTTTTGTTTAACGCGTGTCTCTCTACCGCCATAAAAACCTCGGTTATTTAGAATTGAGAAATACTCCTATCAACAGCGCGATTACCGCGGTGATAAGCCCGCCGAGCATAGCGCCCCAGAAAGCGGCGTTTCTTATCATCTTGCGCAACGAAATGCTGTCAAGACGAATTTCTTTGGATTTTTTTCCTCCCGCGGATTCGTCGGAAAGCTCTGCCGTTTCGGAGACCGCGGATTCGTGTTCGGCGCGCTCGATAGCGCGTGCTTTTGCAAGCGTGGCGAGACAGTATTCGTCAACGGTGGAGTATTTTACTTTAATATAATCGTTGTCCGAAAGCGTGCGAATAATCCCCGAAAGTTCCACCTTCGTGCAACGGTCGCTGTCGGATAATTTCGAAATAATTTCATCGGCGTCGATGATTTTGTACGAGCCGTCCGATATGTCGTTCAGAATACATAAAACGGCGTTCAATTGCTTGTCCAGCATAAATTACCTCATTTTAGTTATTATATTATACCACTCGTTTACACAAAATGCAAGCCGTTTCTCGTCTGCCCTCGCTTGACGGGATTATTTTCTTTCAAAAACCTTTGTGTTTTACGCAAAAGTGTGTTATTATTATTAAAATTATTGCGTTAAAGAGAAAAAATATGAATCTTCTTAACAACTATTTAAACGCGACGGAATTCAAAGATTACGAGGATTTCAAACAAAACGCCCGTATCAGGGTGCCCGACGACTTCAACTTCGGTTTCGACGTTGCCGACGAATATGCGCGTATCGCTCCCGAAAAACGCGCTCTCGTATGGTGCAATCAGAAAGGCGAAGAAAAAATTCTGACTTTTTCGGACTTAAAGAAGTTATCCGATAAAATGTGCGGCGTGATAACATCGTACGGCGTGGAACGCGGCGATTTCGTTATGAGCATGCTCAACCGCCGCTGGGAATACTGGGTGCTTGCGGTTGCCTGCTGCAAACTCGGCGTCGTGCTTATCCCCGCAACCCATATGCTTACGCCGAAAGACGTTGCTTACCGCTGTAACGAGGCGGGCGTAAAACTGATTTTCACCACAAACGAAGAGGACGTTTACGAACATATCGCCCTTGCCCTTCCCGATTGCAAAACGCTTAAAGGCGTGCTTTCGGTAGACGGGTCGAAGTTCGACAATCTTGCCGAAAAACTCGGGCAGGCCGACGAAAGTTTCGAATTTACCTGCCGTCCTTCGGGACGCGAACTTATGCTCGTGTATTTTACTTCGGGCACTACGGGCATGCCCAAAATGGTAATGCACGATTTCAACTATCCTCTCGGCCATATTTTCACGGCAAAATACTGGCAAAGCGTCGAGGACGACGGATTGCATTTCACAATGGCCGAAACGGGTTGGGCGAAATGCAGCTGGGGGAAAATTTACGGACAATGGATTTCGGGTTCCGCCGTGTTTGCATACGACTATCACGGCCGTTTTACACCCACGGACGTGCTTCCGTTAATAAAAAAATACAAAATTACAACTTTTTGCGCTCCTCCCACAATTTACCGTTTTCTTGTAAAAGAAGACCTTACACGTTACGATTTATCGTCGCTTAAACACTGTTCCACGGCCGGCGAAAGCTTAAATCCCGAGGTTTTCAGACAGTTTTACAATGCGACGGGACATAAAATCTACGAGGGATTCGGGCAGACGGAAGGCACGGTAATGCTTGGCACTTTCAAATATCTCGAACCCGTTACAGGCAGTCTCGGGAAACCCAGCCCGCTGTACGACGTTCACCTCATCGACGACGACGAAAACGACGTGCCGTGCGGCGAGGAAGGCGAAATAGCCATTCTCAAATCATCCGACCAATGCGGTCTCGTTTCGGGATACCTTAAAGACGAGGCGCGCACCGAACAAATGAAAAACGACAGATTCTTCCATACGGGCGACCTTGCGTATCAGGATAAGGACGGCTGGTTCTGGTACGTGGGCAGAAAGGACGACATAATAAAATCGTCGGGTTATCGCATAGGGCCGTTCGAGGTCGAAAGCGCGCTTATGGAACACCCTGCCGTACTCGAATGCGCAATAACGGCCGTACCCGACGACCTGCGCGGACAGATTGTAAAAGCAACAATCGTGCTTACAAAAAATTACGAGCCTTCGGACGCGCTCGTCAAGGAACTTCAGAATCACGTCAAACGCGTTACGGCGCCTTACAAATATCCGAGAATCGTCGAGTTCGTTAAAGAACTTCCAAAAACCACTTCGGGCAAAATCCGCCGTGTCGAAATCCGCGAAAACGACAAAAAATAATTCTTTCAACCTTAAATAAAAAAACCCCGCTCGTCAAGCGGGGTTTTATTTTGCGCGGTTACAATTATTCTTTCTTATTATCGGCGGTTTCGTCCTTTTCCTCTCCGGTATTCGATTCGCTCTCTTCGCAAACGGCGATAACTTCTTCTTTCTTCTCCTCTTCACCGTCCGTTTTTACGGATTTAAGATTGAAATAAGCAAACAGACCGAAAACGAGATACGTCAGGATTTTCGCTATACCTATTATTCCGTTGATGATGTAGTATGCTTTATAGGCCTGCGCATTGTAGGGCGCCATATTCATACACGCCGAAAAAATTACGGTAAACGCGCCGAGAAGCAGAAATACGAGAGTGACCGCAAATACTTTTTTCGTCTCTTTTTTAAGTTCGTCGTCGTCGGTTTTAAGCCATACGTATCCGCCGAGCAGCGCAAAAATAATACTGCTTGCGTACGCGCCGGCCCAAAGAATTACTTTTTGCCATTTTTTGCTGATTTTTTGCATAATAATATCTCCTGAAATTTTAATTCCTATTATTTTTTACGGTCGTCTCTTTCGTCCTTTCTTTTTTTCGCTTCCATAAGATTTACGAAAAAGACGATTCCCACGATTACGACAAGCCCGACGAGAATCCACACTTTGTACGTCGAAAAGAAAATTTGTATTTTCTCCCAAACCGTCTGTGCGTTTTCTATTTGTTCCTCGAACTTTTTAATCGTATCGCCGATTGCGGCAACCGTAATCTCAAACATATCAGTCCTCTACGCGGATGACCGCGTCAACGGATTTTACTCCTTCCAGCGAAGAAATCTCTTTTAATGCCTTTCTGACTGCCGATTCGAAAGTATCGTGAGTAACGAAAATAATATCGGTCGTGCCGTTTTCGCCGACGGTATTTTTTTGCAACACCGTCGTAATTCCGACGCGGTTTTTACCGAATACCGTGGAAATTTTTCCGAGAGTCCCGCATTTATCAACGGCGGTAAGTCGTATATAATATTTACTTTCAAAATCGGTTATAAAATCACAATCGCGACTTGAACCGTCGTTTTTAAACGGTAAATATGCGTGTTTTGTCTGTTTCGCACAATAAACTATATCGCTTACGATTGCGCTTCCCGTGGGCAGATCGCCCGCGCCTCTGCCGTACATCATTATGTCGCCCACGCTGTCGCCGACCATATGAACGGCGTTGAAACTGCCCGAAACCGACGCAAGCGGGTGTTCGTTTTTAATAAACGCCGGATGCACGCGCGCCTCGATTTTACCGTTCCTGTTTTTACTTATCGCAAGCAGTTTAAGAGTATATCCGAGACTGCCGCCGATTGCGATATCCTTCGTCGAAACTCCCGATATGCCTTCGCGGTAAATTCGCTCTACCGGGACTTTTTTGTGATAAGCGAGCGTAGACAGAATTGACAGCTTGTATGTGGCGTCGAAACCGTCGACGTCTGCGGAAGGGTTTGCCTCGGCATATCCCAGCTCCTGCGCTTTTTTAAGAGCGTCCGCATACGACGTTCCTTCTTTGCTCATCGCCGAAAGAATGTAGTTGGTCGTGCCGTTTACTATACCTTTAATCGAAAGAACGGTATTTGCCTGCATTCCTTCGCAAATAGTCCTTATAACGGGAACGCCGCCTACGCAGCTCGCCTCGAAATAAAGTCCGGCTTTCCCTCGTTTTGCGGCCGCCTCGAGTTCGGGCCAGTGTTTCGAAAACAATTCCTTATTTGCGGTAACAATGCTTTTGCCCGCTTCGAGCGACCTAATAAGAAAGGTTTTCGCGGGCTCTATTCCGCCGAAAAATTCGCAAACAATCGAGATATCGGGATTATTTACGACGTCGTCGATATTTTCGGAAACAATCGCAGGGTCAACGCCGAGTTCCTCCACGCGTTTCATATTTCGTTCGATAACGTGCAAAACGTTTATATCGAGGCCTTCGTTTTTCCTGAATAATTCGTGATTTTTCCGCAATATGCGGTAAGTGCCGCCTCCAACTGTTCCGAGACCGAGCAGTGCCACTCCGATTTTTTTCATATTATTCTCCTGCAATCAGTTATCTTTGTTCATATCGTAAAGAATTTTGAGGCCCTTAAGCGACAGCGAACGGTCAACAACGTCGATAATTGACGAGTCGGCGTTTACAACGAGTTCGGACAGACCGCCGGTAGCGACGACTTTGGCATTTTTCATCCTTTCGTCCTCGCGGAATTTTTTTACGATATATTCCACCTGCCCGGCGTACCCGAATACCGCGCCCGACTGCATATTCTCTATCGTCGAACGCGCAATTGCGTTTTTCGGCGGTACAAGTTCGAACCTCGGAAGTTTTGCGGCGGTGTTGACGAGACTTTCGCTTGCGGTCTTTACGCCGGGACAAATTGCGCCGCCCAGAAAAACACCGTCCTCGGTAACCGCGTTGAAAGTGGTTGCGCTGCCAAAATCCACGACAATGACGGGGCCGCCGTAGATGTTGTATGCGGCAACGCTGTCGACTATTCTGTCAGAACCCAGTTCGATGGGATTGTAATATTTGTATTTCAATCCCGTCTTAAGCAGCGCGTCAACCGATATGGGTTTGATTTTCATATAGTAGGTGCACATATGTTCCACCGTATAATTAAGAAGCGGGGCAACAGACGACATGATTATCCCGTCAATATCGTCGAAAGACACGCCCGCCGAGCCGAAAAGGTCGTAAAGAATCATCCCCAGTTCGTCCGCGGTGCGTTTCGCCTCGGTGGACAGACGCCAGCTTTTCAGCAGTTCGTCTCCTTTATAAACGCCGAGTTTCATATTAGTATTTCCAACGTCGATAACAAGCAACATATTTTTCTCCGATTTTACGTTATTATACCAAATAATAACATATTATACAACATAATCTTAGCGAAAGGCAAATATAATTTGGTATGAAAAAAGTAAAGTGGCTGTATGCGCTGTTTTTCGCGCTGACCTTCACGCTTATTTCGGAGGCGACCGGCGCCTTCGTCGTAGATAAAAATTTAGGATGGTACGCGTCGCTGACAACGCCCGTTTTCACTCTTCCCCCCGTTCTGCACTCCGCAATATGGTGCGTAGTTTACGTTGCGGAAGCATACGTTATATCCGGGTTGCTTGTCGAAAACCGTTTCAGACCGTTCGTACAGTTTTACGTATCGGTAAAATTTCTTGCCGCGTTATGGACTACCGCTTTTTTCGGACTGCATTGTCCTTTGGCAGGTCTTGTCATATTAACTGTCATTTTGGCGATAAATTGGTTATTCGGTAAAAATTTGCTGAAAGTACGTCGCCATCCGCTAAAAAAATACCTCTTTCTCATATGCGCGCTATGGTACGAATATCTCTGGATACTCAACTATTCGATTATCGTTTTAAATTAAAAGGGACGGCGTCGCCGTCCCTATGATGGGTGTTTTATGTATTATTTGCACCCGCCGCCGCATCCGCAGCAGCAACATAAAATCACGAGCCACGGCCAGAAACCGAACGCTCCGCCGCCGCATCCGCAACCGCAGCCGTCGTTGCAACCGCCATTGCAACCGCCGCAGCAGCACAACAGAATAAGTATCCACAAGATGCATTCGCATCCGCAGTTACCGCCGCCACCACCAAAGAAACCGTTCATAGCAAAACCTCCTTTTATACTCGATAACCGCAAAGATTATCTATACTTCACAATACGCAAACGACGTTTTTTTTGTTACTTGCAAAAGGCTTCGCACGCACCGAAACGCTTGACTTTTTCTTTATATATTCATAGAATGGTAAATAATAAATTTATTGAGGTAGAGAAATATGGCAGACCTTACTATGGACAAACTCGTCGCTCTTTGCAAAAACCGCGGTTTTATTTTCCCGGGAAGCGAAATTTACGGCGGCCTCGCAAACACATGGGATTACGGTCCTCTCGGCGTAGAACTTAAAAACAATATCAAAAAGGCCTGGTGGAAAAAATTCGTCACCGAAAGCGAATATAACGTAGGTCTCGACTGCGCGATTCTGATGAACCCGAAAGTATGGGAAGCAAGCGGCCATATCGGCGGCTTTTCCGACCCTCTTATGGATTGCAAATCCTGCAAATCCCGTCATCGCGCCGACGACCTTATCGAAAATTACAACGCTAAAAAAGGCATCAGTCTGAATATTGCGGGCTGGAGTAACGAACAGATGGAAGAATATATCCGCGACAATAAAATTCCCTGTCCCGTATGCGGAAATTCGGATTTTACCGGAGTAAGAAAATTCAACCTTATGTTTAAAACCTTCCAGGGCGTTACCGAAGACAGCGCTAACACGGTCTATCTCCGTCCCGAGACGGCGCAAGGCATATTCGTCAACTTCAAGAACGTTCAGCGCACGACGCGCAATAAAATTCCTTTCGGCATAGGTCAGATCGGCAAATCGTTCCGAAACGAAATAACGCCCGGCAACTTCATTTTCCGCGTGCGCGAATTCGAGCAGATGGAACTGGAGTTCTTCTGCAAACCCGGCACCGACCTCGAATGGTTTGCATATTGGAAAGAATATTGCAAAAATTGGCTTCTCGGCCTCGGCGTCAAAGAAGAAAACCTTCGTCTGCGCGACCACGACCCCGAAGAACTCTGTTTTTACAGCCGCGCAACCACCGACTTCGAGTTTAAATTCCCGTTCGGCTGGGGCGAGCTCTGGGGTATTGCCGACCGCACGGATTACGACCTGAATTGCCATCAGCGCGTAAGCGGCGAAAATATGGATTACGTCGACCCCGTTACGAACGAACGCTATATCCCGTACGTAATCGAACCTTCTCTCGGCGTCGAACGCACGGTGCTTGCAATGCTTTGCAACGCTTATGAGGAAGAAGAACTCGAAAACGACACGCGCATAGTTCTGCATCTGCATCCCGCGCTCGCGCCGTATAAGGTAGCCGTTCTGCCGTTGCAGAAAAAACTCGGCGAAAAAGGAATGGAAGTTTACCGCACGTTGCAGAAACGTTATTCCGCAACATACGACGAAAGCGCAAGTATCGGAAAACGTTATCGCCGACAGGACGAAATCGGCACGCCTTTCTGCGTAACGGTCGATTTCGATACTCTCGAAGACAATACCGTTACCGTCCGCGAACGCGACAGTATGGCGCAAATCAGATTACCCGTCGAAAAACTAACCGAGTATCTCGATAAAGAACTCGAATATTGAACTTAATTTAATAATAAATAATTTAAGGCTCGGTGACGAACCGAGCCTTTTTTAAGGGTGGAAAAAATGTTATTCGGACAATTATTCAGACTTTTGAGAAAGCGCAAAGGCTTTACCAGTCAGCAAATTGCGGACGCTTTGCACGTATCGCGAAGCACGTACAGTCGCTATGAAAACGATTTAAAAGAAGTAGAACCGGATTTTCTTTTATCGGTTGCCGAGTTCTACGGCACTACCGTCGACGATTTTTTAATGTGGCACGCTTATATGAAATCGCCCGACTATCCTTATAACGTCCACGACCTTCAGAATAAGGGAAAATTACCCAAATAATTTTTCGTTAATTAAATTTTTAAGAGCCTCGACGCCGTCGCCGGTTTTTGCGGAAATTACGACGGAATCCTTTATATCGGTTGCAAAACGGCTATTGACGTCCGCTTTGTTATAAACGTGAATCACGGGCGTATCTGCTACGCCGAGCGATTTCAGCACGTCGCCTACGACCTTATCCTGCCTTTCGAGGTCTCGCGAACTGCAATCCGAAACGTGAAGTATAAGGTCGGCGTATACGGCCTCTTCGAGCGTGCTTCTGAACGCGTCGACGAACTCGTGCGGAAGATTGTCGATAAATCCTACCGTATCAGTCAGAAGATATTCTTTTCCGATATCTACGAAAATCTTTCGGGTAACGGGATCGAGCGTAGCGAACAACTTGTCCTCGGCCGTTACGCCGGCTTTCGTCATCAGATTCATCAACGTAGATTTACCCGCATTGGTATAGCCTACTATCGCCACGGTCTTTATGCCCGATTTTTTACGCCGTTCGCGTCTTAAATCGCGTTCTTTTTTTAAAATCTCGATTCTTTCCGACAATTCGTATATGCTACGCCTTATTCTCCTTCTGTCCGTTTCGAGTTTGGTTTCGCCGCTGCCTTTCGTGGCAACGCCGCCCGCACCGCCGCCGCCTATTCTCGAAAGAGCTTTTCCCTGACCCAGAAGTTTGGGAAGCGTATATTTCATCATGGCAAGCTGAACCTGCAATTTTCCTTCGTTCGAAGTGGCGTGCTTTGCAAAAATTTCAAGAATAAGCATAGGTCTGTCGATTACTTTTACGCCAAGAAACTCCTCGACGTTGTTAATCTGACTGCCCGTAAGCATATTGTTGAAAATCACGTATTCCGTCGAGCGAATCTGAACGAGCCTTTTGATTTCTTCGAGTTTGCCTTTGCCCGCGCAGAAGTTTTTATCGGGATTCTGTTTTTGTATTATCGCGTCGGTAACCGTCAATCCCATAGTATCGGCAAGCCTTTTCAATTCCGCCGTTTCCGCCTCTGCTTCAGGCGAAGAATTGACGTTGACGAGAATAGCCGTATGTTTTTCGGGCGTGTTCTCCACAATATCGGGAATAACGGACTTTTTCTCAAATTCAGGTATTTTAGCAAGCAATTGAGCGTCGTTAAGTACGGATAACGATTTAAAATAAAATTTCTCAACCTTTTTTCCGTTTATAAACGCCGCTTCGATATCGTTGGGTTTGCCGTGCATCACACCCACCGCAACCATCATATCGAGACGCATGGAAGTCAGCGCCGAAGTATCCATTTCGGACAGTTTTCCGCTGCCTCGCGGATGAGTATGAATACACCTTACTCCCTGAAATCTTTTATCGCTTCTCTTCCGTCCTACGTCTTCGAGATTCACCGACGAACCATCGCCTACCCCTATGGTCGTTATCCTGCCCGACCGCGTTACGAAAACGCATATTTCGCGATTAATTTTTTCGGTAATATCGGCAACGTCGAAAAGAACCTCTCTGTCAATCAGAAGGTTTTTTTCATGATCGCCCGTCAGAGCGTCCAGCCTGTCGAGCACGGATTTTTTTATGCCTTTTACGTTGCCGTATACCATATTTAAGCCTTGGTAGAATAGTTGGGACTTTCCTTTGTTATCGTTATGTCGTGCGGATGGCTTTCGATAAGCGAAGCGTTGGTAATACGCACGAATTCGGCCGTGGTGCGCAACTCTTCGACGGAATGCTTGCCGCAGTAACCCATACCCGAACGGATACCGCCCACCATCTGATAAACGACGTCCGCCACGCTTCCTCTGTAAGGAACTCTTCCCTCGACTCCTTCGGGAACGAGTTTACGGGCGTCTTCGCAATCCTGAAAATATCTGTCTTTGCTTCCCGCCGCCATTGCCGATATGCTTCCCATACCGCGATAAACTTTAAAACTTCTTCCCTGAAACATTTCGATGTCGCCGGGGCTTTCAAGAGTTCCCGCAAACAGACTGCCTATCATAACCGCCGACGCACCCGCGCCTATCGCTTTTACGATGTCTCCGCTGTATTTAATTCCGCCGTCCGCAATGATTCTTTTGCCGTATTTGTCGGCGACCTCCGCGCAGTCCATCACGGCAGTAACCTGCGGAACTCCGATACCTGCGATTACGCGCGTCGTGCATATACTTCCGGGACCCATACCGACTTTGACGATATCGGCACCCGCTTCGATAAGGTCTCTGGTTGCGGCGGCCGTAGCGACGTTGCCGGCAATAACGGGAAGGCAGGGATATTTCTTCTTGATTTTTCCGACCGTGTCTACGACTATGGCATTATGTCCGTGCGCCGTATCTACCGCGATAACGTCCACTTTTGCCTTTACCAGTTCGTCGACCCGTTCCATCGTATTGTTTGCAATACCGACCGCCGCTCCCGCAAGCAAACGGCCGTTTTTGTCCTTTGCGGAATTTGGATACTGAATGGCTTTTTCTATGTCCTTGATGGTGATAAGCCCTTTCAGATTAAAGTTTTCGTCTACAATGGGCAATTTTTCTATGCGGTGTTTGCCGAGAATTTGTTTCGCCTCGTCAAGGGTTGTCCCGACGGGCGCGGTAACGAGATTTTCGGAAGTCATCACGTTTCCTATAGGCTGGTTGTAATTCGTCTCGAATTTCAAATCGCGGTTTGTGAGAATTCCTACGAGCTTGCCGTCTTTGGTAATGGGTACGCCGCTGATGCGATATTTCGCCATAAGCGCGACCGCTTCGCTGACGAGGTGTTCGGGGCTGAGAAAGAAAGGGTCGGTAATTACGCCGTGTTCGCTGCGTTTTACTCTGTCGACGTGAGCGGCCTGCTCCTCGATGGAAAGGTTTTTATGGATAATACCTACGCCTCCTTCGCGCGCCATCGCAATCGCCATCTGGTATTCGGTAACCGTATCCATTCCGGCGCTCACGAGCGGTACGTTGAGTTTCAGTCCGTCGGCAAGATTAACCGATAAATCGACGTCTTTAGGAAGCACGTCGCTACGTTGCGGGATAAGCAGGACGTCGTCAAACGTCAATCCTTCTTTTAAAATTTTGGCCATTGTACACCTCACTTATATAAATTTTTTCAAAAAATTGTAAATTTTTTTATATATTATAG
>ENA-OYYI01000077-OYYI01000077.1-human-gut-metagenome-genome-assembly--contig:-NODE-77-length-51891-cov-16.612798_pt1 | contig 51891 bp, 46 predicted proteins | sample MGYA00244063_ERZ653448 | MGnify/ENA primary metagenome ERZ653448 (study PRJEB26926, sample SAMN06165192) | human gut metagenome | biome: ENVO:00009003; feature: ENVO:2100002; material: ENVO:00002003...
ATGTGCCTTGTGTCGTCAGCAGGATAGCGGGGCATACCGCGTTCATATTCCGTTTTGGGAGCGATCCGGCATAAATTTTCAGTGCGGCGGAAAAAGCAAACTGCGGTAAGCGCGCTGAGCGTTTCGCGGCTTAGTCCTTCGCGGTATCTTTTCAGCATCGAATGCAATTTCCGGCTTAATCCTTCGCCGTATCTGTTTAAATTTAAAAAAATGTGCCTTGTGTCGTCAGCAGGATAGCGGGGCATACCGCGTTCATATTCCGTTTCGGGGCGATCCGGCATAAATTTTCCGTGCGGCGGAAAAAGCAAACTGCGGTAAGCGCGCTGAGCGTTTCGCGGCGTACTTTCTCGGAGTATGTTTTTGCCGCGTTTATTGCTTCACGGACATGGTCCACCATGCCGAATAAGTATTTGACATAGAGTATGATTTATTGTATAATAGTATCAAACAGATGTTATAATGTGCGGAAGCATTTTTATTTTTCCGCCGACTCTTTTGTCGGCTTTTCTGTCTTTTACCACTATCTTTAAATGTCGGAGGTCAACCTATGAATAATTTCGTTTACCATATCCCAACCAAAGTCTATTTCGGAGAAAATACCCTCGGAAATCTCGGTAAAGAACTCAGTGCCTTCGGGAAAAAGGTGCTCTTGTGCTACGGCGGCGGCTCCATCAAAATTACCGGCCTTTATGATAAAATCATTTCCGAATTGAATAACGCAGGCCTTCAGTACTTCGAATTAAGCGGTATTCAGCCTAATCCCCGCGTAACCTCGGTCAGACAGGGCGCAGAAATCTGTAAACGTGAAAAGATCGACGTCATTCTCGCCGTCGGCGGCGGCAGCGTCATCGACTGCGCTAAATTCATCGGTGCCGCCGCTTTCTACAACGGCGACCCTTGGGACCTCTCCACTAAAAAAGCTCCCATCACTGACTGTCTCCCTATCGTCACCGTCCTCACCCTCGCCGCAACCGGTTCCGAAATGGACCCCACCGGCGTCATCTCCAACAACGATACCAACGATAAACTCGGCGGCGGCGCTTTCGTCATGCTCCCTCGTGTCTCCTTCCTCGACCCCTCAAATACTTTCACCGTCAGCGCCTATCAGACTGCTTGCGGCAGTGTGGATATCATGTCGCATATCTTCGAGGTCTATTTCCATATGGATAACGACCTCTATATGCTGGACGGCTTTATGGAAGTCCTTCTGAAAACAGTCATAAAATTCGCCCCGATTGCCATGAAACACCCCGATAATTACGAAGCCCGCGCTAATCTTATGTGGACCAGCTCGTGGGCTATCAACGGCTTCATCAACGGCGGCAAAAATCATTCCTGGAGCTGCCACCCTATGGAACATGAACTCTCCGCCTTCTACGATATCACCCACGGCCTCGGTCTCGCTATCCTTACACCGCGTTGGCTGGAATTCTGTCTAAACGACGCAACCCTTCCCAGATATAAACAGTTCGGCGTAAACGTCTTCGGCATCGACCCTTCTTTGCCCGATAACACCGTTGCCAGAATGAGTATTGCTATGCTTTCGGAATTCTTTTTTGTCACGCTCGGCCTCAGAAGTACCCTTTCCGAACTCGGTATCGACGATTCAAACTTCAGTCTGATGGCCGAAAAAGCCGTCAAAAACGGCAGACTCGGCAACGCTTATGTCCCGCTTTCGCCCGCCGATGTCAGAAAAATATACGAAATGTGTCTTTGAGCATACTTTGCTCTCTTGACACCTGTAAACTGCCGATAGTTCTGTAAGCTTTTTTCGGCTTTGTTCACTCCCCCTTGACCGCCTTGCTCCCCGCAAGGCGGTCTTTCGGTGTCGGGATCACATGGGTTTCATTTGTTTGCTTTTCGGTACGGTTTTTCTTTCGTTGCTTGCTTCCGAATAAAAAAAGACGGTTTAGGCTCCCTGCTGGTAAGACAGTAAAATTCAAATTTCTTGGAACAGGCATGATCTCGGTCATGCCTGTTCCGCTTTTAGAAGCTCATCCACGGGAATGTAGCCCACAAGGTCGTACTCGATATGTACCTTCTGCCTGCGCTTGTCGCTGGACTTGTCAGGTGCATCCACATAGACCGCCTTCACAAGCTCTCTAAGGGCATAGGGGGTCAGCTCCGTGAGGGTACTGTTCCTCTTTACCCGCTGAACAAACTGCTCTATATTCTCTGCCTGTTGTTCCTGTTCATGGATTTGCTGTTGCAGACCCTTGACCTCGGCTTTGAGATTTTTCTGTTCCTCGGTATAGTTCTTGCTCATCATGGCGAAGCGTTCATCATCCAGCCGTCCGGCTACATTGTCTTCGTAAATGCGGATGAAAAGACGGTCAAGCTCTCCGATTCGCTTCTCAGCCTGTGCCAGCCGCTTCTGATGCAGCCGCAGCGATTCTTCGCTCTGCATACGGAGCTTTTGCTCCATTTCGGAACGGAAATAAGCCTCATAGCGAGTGACTACCGATATGACCTCCTGAATGTGCTTCCAGACGATTTGTTCCAGCACAACGGCACGGATATAATGTCCGCTGCACTTGTCCTTGTTGGCACGATGGGTGGAGCAGATGAAGAAGTCCTGCCGCTTTTCAAAATAGCTGGTGGTGGAGTAGTAGAGCTTCTGCTTACAGTCGTTGCAGAATACCAAGCTGGAGAACATATTGCTCTTCCCCGTCGCTGTTCTGCGGTGCCGCTGCTGCCGAATCTCCTGCACCTTATCAAAGACTTCCAGAGAGATGATTGCCGGGTGGGTGTTATAGAAAATCCTGCGATTCTCCATTGGATTCTCCCGCTGCTTCTTGTCATAAATGGAGTTGGTGTAGGTCTTGAAATTGACCGTGCAGCCTGTGTACTCCATGTATTCGAGGATGTAAGCAACGGTGCTTTCGTGCCAGCGATATTCATTCTCTGGAGCCTGATGCGGTGTTTTCCTGCCCTCCCGCTGTTTGTAGGCGGTGGGATTCAGCACCATTTCCTTTTCAGGCAAAGCGGCGATCTGGCTTGGACCTTTGCCCTCCATGCAAAGTGCAAAGATACGCTTCACAACCTGTGCCGCCTCTTCATCCACAATCCACGCTTTCGGATCATCGGGATTCCGCTTGTAACCGTATGGAATGTTGGTAGTCAATCGTTCGCCACGCTCGCCCTTTGCCTTATTGACGGCACGGATTTTGCGGCTGGTATCTTTGGCAAAAAACTCGTTAAACCAGTTCTTGATGCCCGCAATGTCGCTGTCGGTGCTGTTGGGGTCAATGGTGTCGAAGTGGTCGTTGATGGCAATATACCGCACGCCGTACTGAGGAAACGTGTAGTTGATATAAAGCCCTGTCAGCGAGGAATTACGATCGAGTCTTGAAAGGTCTTTCGTAATCACCACTTCCACATGACCGGCTTCAATTTCCGTAAGCATCTTTTGAAAGCCGGGGCGGTTGGAAAAATCCACGCCGCTGTACCCGTCATCAATAAAGAACGTCGGGTTCGGAAAGTGCTGAGATTTTGCATACTCCATTAACATGATCTGCTGATGCTGGATGGAGTTCGACGGGTCATCCTTGCCGCCTTTTTCTTTGGTGTCCTCCACGGACAGTCTGCAATAAAGCGCTGTGATTTTGTCGGTTGCCTTTAACATATTGTTGTCCTCCTTTGGTGGGGCAACTGTCTGAACAGGATTGGATTTTGGGTTTATATCAAGAGAGGCGTCGTTATGCATCGGCGTCCTCCGTGATACCGTTTTCAGCATTGGCGGCGTTCTGCTCCATGATGCGTTTGAGCTTTCTATCGAGGGGTTCTGTTCTCTCATAGCTGCCGGTCACCGTATATTCCGTGCCGCCATGCTCGTCCACGATTTTGATGTCGGGCAGCCAAAAGGCGGACGGATTTTTCACCACGATGTTGCCCTTCTCATCGAAAGAAAACTCTCTCTTTGGTGCATCGTCGGGGCGTGGCTTGACCTTGGCATAAGGGTCAGGATTGGAGAAATAGAACGACTGGATTTCGCCGCCATCCTCACCGCTGTCAAAATCATCCTCCGCAAAAATTTCGTCCAGTTCTTCGTCAGTCAGTTCGATGATCTCATTGTCTTTTTCTTTCGGATTCACTTCGTCAAGCCTCCTTCGCTTCGGTTCATTATTATTCAAAATTATAGTCGGAGTAGCAAAACAGACGAACACCGTCAATGGTCAAGATGAACGGCTGCGCCGCCATTGACAGCGTCCGTTCGTTTTGCTTTTGGGCAGACATGGCGGCGGTTGCCGCCAATTTCCATTCAGAAAATGGCGCTTGCTAACATGGGAAACGGAGAATAGCAAGCACAGCAAGTGTAGCTACACTTGCGAAAACCGGCGTGGTACGACCGGGATTTCCTTGCAGAATAGCAAGCAAATCCGGTGAGTACCCACACCGGAGCTTGCCATTCTGGCAAGCAATGCACGGCGGTACCCACTCGTGCATTTTGCAAAATTTCAGCGGTGCTGACTTTTTGCAAAATCTTGTTGGGCAACATCCCAAACCCTTTAACAATTTCGGAGAAATTGGCTACGCACCGTTGGTGCTGGATGCCTACCGTCCTCTGTTTTTCTGTTGGTTGTTCGATTGGGCATTTTTGCCTTTGTTGCCGATGTTGGAAATAGCATTTGCACAAATCTCAGTTAAAGGCTCACCAATCGCAGCCTTATAGTTAAATCCTAAAAGTTGCATTGTTTTTAGCGTATCTACACTAATCAATTCTTTAATCTGCTCGTAACTTTCAACTTGTGCGGTTACTTTTGCAATCTCCTCTTCTCCTTTTGCGGCAGCAGAGGCTAACTGAAAAGCTTTAATAATTCCCAATAAGCGAGAAACTGTATTATGTAGGTGCTCAATATCATCATCGCTGATAACAATTCTCTCCAACTCGGACTTATATGCCTGTGCAATTCTTACGGCTTCATCTCTTTCAGAGAGAAGTTCACTTACAATTTCATCATAAGTATTACGGAGATTCTCCGCATTTTTCTCATCTTTTATTGCTTTTATTTTGTTGGTTACTGCGGTGGCAGTTCCTTTAATAGCCAACTCGGTAAGTGATACACCCATTTCAACCAACGGCTGTGCATACATTGAATCCATAATGTAACCTCCTATTCTGTATGTTATTTTTTGAAAACAAACAGATATTCGTGAGCAATCAACAGGAAATTAAATTTCACGCTGTTTGTTTTCCAATATCCTGTCGCTTTACAGTTATGCTGCTCCTTAATAATCAGTTCTTTCAGCTTAAACCCTGCATCTTCAAAAACACGCATAACATCAAAAGACATTGGAATCATATGTCCTTTTTGACGTGTATCTCCCATAAGAACAGCACAGAACTTGTCCTTCTTTAATACACGATAGCTTTCCGCAGCTACGGATTTCATTTCTCCAAGGAAGTCTTTTACTTTCAAATGAGATAAATCTTCCTCTATATCTTCGCTGTACTGAATAATATCGGCATACGGCGGATGGGTGCAGATAAGGTCAATACTGTTATCCGGAACAAAATCCAAATGACGAGCATCACCTTTGTGTATATAAACCTTACCGTCAGCTCCCTCGTGCTCAAAATCCACTTTTTCTCTGCATCGAGCGAGGGCGACATCATTAACATCAACACCGATTATGTTGCGGTTGAGCAACTTGGCTTCAACAAGTGTCGTCCCACCTCCGGCGAACTGGTCGAGAACTAAATCTCCCTCTTGTGAATATCTAAGCAGAATATTTCGTGGAATATACGGCGACCAATTTCCACGCCATTTTGCATCATGGGTAGCCCAATCGCCACGTTTCGGAAAAGACCAATGTGTTGTCATTTCCAACTCAAAATCTTCCGGTTCCCATTTTGTGATTTTCTTAGCCATTATCTGAAAACCTCTGTGATGATGCCGTTCTCCAAATCCTTGAAACTGTAGATATGCTCCATCACATCAAAGGTTTCTTCAAGGTTGTTACGGGCACTTGTCCATCCCTTGCCGTCTGTAAACCAAACAAATGTAAAGCCGTTGATGGTATCAGTTTCCAACGCAAGCGTTTTGTAGCTACGGGCGGTTTCGTTGAGCTTACTGCCGCCGCTACCATAGAAGTTTGTTTCAATGCCGTAAATCATAGTAGGGGTTTTGACAACAAAATCAAAGCGTTTTTCCATCTTGCCTTGATTGGAGATGGCAGAAAGGTCGATGCCCCATTTCGCAGTAATCTGATGGATATACATTTCCTTGAAATAAGTCTTGTTCTTTACAAAACCCGCTTTCTTAATGAAGCTCTCAACTAAATCTTCCATTAAATGACCGCCACGATTTTTACGACCGTTGGAATCAAGTCCAGTTTCCACGCCTGTCGCATAGTCAACAAGGTTATTGATAATATGGTTTTCGAGCAAATCGAAAAGACCTGTGTGCTCCATAAAATATGCGTAGCGTTCGTAATGTGCATGACTATTGGGCGGATATTTGCCAAAGTCAAACTGATACATATAGCCACCGTTTTCGTCTTGACAATATATTTCATTAGCTCTTACAGCGAGCAGCAGAGGAATACATTTCAATGTTTCGGGATATTTCTTGATTAATGCCTTGAAATCCTCTTTGATATTTTTAGAGCCAATAAGCGAGTTGAGGATATTAAGTTCAACCTTAATACCATCGACATTGCGATGAATTTTTTCAAAATCTATGTAGTACCCGTAATCTGCAATACTGTCACGGAAACCGGACAGCCAAGTGTTAAAATTTATGTTTGCCATATTAACCCCTTCTTCCTCCGAAACCTGCCGTCGATATGATTTTGAAAATATCTCGGTCAGTTTCAAGCAGTTCTTCTATAATTTTTCCGAACATATACGCATCTGCTCGGTTTGTCTTTTCCTGTACTGCCAACAGTTCCATCAATACGTACAAAAATTCAACATCATATTCACCGAACGCATTGAGGTCAAAATACTGCTCAATGTCAATTTCTTCTTCGCCGTCTTCAATTAACGCTTTCAAGGTATCAAAATCGTTGTTGGTAAGGGGAACACAAGTGTTCCAACAGTTCTGAATAGCATCCAAATACTGTTTAGTAAGTGTTTCGTTTCCCTGCATTTTCATCAAAATATCAACAACCCAATGAATATGCTTTGGTGTGCGAATCCGTTTTCCGTCCTTCTTGTATTTAATCACAATGTCGAATTGAGACAAGGTTCCTTGAAAAACATAAATGATGTAGTCGGTAAAGACAAATTCTATAATTGCCTGTTTTGTTCCGTTTTCTATGCGTTGAGTTCCTTCTCTGATTTCCATAGTCATTCCCCTTAAAAATTTGATATAAGCAGTTCTTTGATTTTTCCTCTTGCCTCACTATTGCAGTTAATCATACGAGTGGCTTCAACACGCTTGATTTTATGAGAGGAATAGATATTATCAAAGAAGTCGTCCTCTGTGTTTGAGTTCTTCGGATCGGAATTGCTGATGACAACCTTTGCACCTTTTCTGTGCATATCATCAACATACTTTGCAAGTTCAATCTGTTCTTCATCGTTAAACAGATTTTCTGTGTATGCGGTAAAACTCGCTGTGTCAGTAATAGGACGATACGGGGGATCGAAATAGACAAAAGTGCTGTCATCAATAAAAGAAGCAGATTCTCTGTAATCTCCACAAACAATCGTTACATTTTGGAGCTTTTCCGAAACGGCTCGCAGATTTTCCTCATCACAGATCATAGGATTCTTGTAAGAGCCCATAGGAACGTTGAACAAGCCTTTTTTATTCACTCGGAACAAACCATTGAAACAGGTCTTGTTAAGAAAAATCATAAGTGCAGCCTTTTCGATGTTGATATTCTCATTTCCGTTTACTTTTAAGTCGTTGAAACGCTCTCTTTTCGCCAAATAGTACGTTTTACGGTTATCTGTGTTCATTGGCACAAATTCATTTTGCATAACCATCAGCATGTCGATAAGCTCATCAATATCGTCTCTTATAATGCGATATGTGTTGATTAGCTCTGCGTTAATATCACTGATATAAACAGCCTCAAGATCGTATTTACTCAATATATCAAAAAGAACCGCACCGCCGCCAACGAAAGGCTCGGCGTATTTAGTGATTTCTCCATTTTCAAACGGATAATACTTTTCGATTTCAGAAAGCAACTGACCTTTACCGCCAGCCCATTTCAAAAAAGGCTTTACCTTCTTTCCGTCACTCTTTGAATAACGAATACTTCTTGCATCAATCGGCTTTTCGGCAGTAGTGGGAATAATCCACATATTACCGACCATAGTTGCATTGTCAATTCTGTTTTCAGAGCAAAGGACAGCAACTCGTCTTTGGGAAATGCCCCACTTATCAGCCGCTTCTCTTGCAGACATAAAATCCATAACTACACCTCCGGAATTTTATAATAATATTATATTCCAAAACTCGAATAATTGCAATACCATTTCACAAAAATCTCTGTGACTTTTTTATGAACAAGCCCGCAGAATTGCTCCTGCGGGCTTGTTCTCGCTCAATTTTCAAACGGTTTATTCACGGTTACTGTTTTCAAATACTTCTCCGGGTCGCCGTTTAGAATCAGATCAGCATATTCAAGCGGTGCATTGTAGATCAGCCAATCCAGTTCAGACCGCTGATACATAGTGTCCGCCACCTCGTTTTCAACCGCAATGGTGTCAATGGCAATCATAGTGCCGCCTGAGAACTTCAGCTCCACACAGACCGTATCAAAGTTAAATTCGCAAGATAATAGGCAGTTCATAGTAAATCCTCCGTGATTTCAATGATTTTGAGATAGAAAAAGAACGATGTTAAGTCTTTCGACTCGGCATCGTTCTTTTCGCAGTTACTTTCCAATCCTGTAAGACAGATGCCGTAAAATAATGGTTTTTACGGAATTACTGTCTTATCGGCACACGGCATACCGTCTCCTTTTATTTTTTTTGTTTTTTTGTTATTTCAGTTTTAAAAGCGCTTTACGCGTCTTTGTGTCAAACTTCTCCGTCGCATACCTGAAAGCTGTGCGGGGCATGTCGGCAGCGTGTTTTTCAAGATACTGCCTTACACCGTCGGGATCTGTCACGGACAGCTCTTTAAGCATCCAGCCGTATCCTTTTAATACAAGTTCATTGTCATCATTCATTAGCTTGTCTGCAATCGTGTATGGACATATGCCTTCGGTTTCTCCCTTCTTGATGGACGGAATCAGACAGACCGCCGCACCTCTCCTTACCCAGAACCTGCTGTCCAACGTCAGTCCTTTGACCTTCTCAAACAGCTCCTTATGCATTCTTACGCATTCTCCGAGTGCGTGTGTGCAAAGATCGTCACAGTCGTTCCAGTCGCGTACGTATTCTCCCAGCCACCAATAAAATACGTCGAATGTCTTGAAGGTATACTGTGCTTTGACTCTGTATGCCATGTCGTATGCTATGCAACTGAGAGCTCCGTCGCGTTCTCTCAACAGTTCCTCACATAAAGCAAACACATTATCGGCGCTTTTGTCCTCTGTCTCTTTGAATAACTTGGCTGCCGTTTTTCTTATTTCCGCCGTGGTTACTTTGTTTTTTTCGTTATTCTCCGAGAGTTTCCTGATCTCTTCTTTCGCCTTGATTACAATATTATTCATGTTCTTTCTCCTTTAATAATTCATCGTCGGCATTTTCGGCTTTTTGTTCACCGGCTTCGATAGTCTTAGCTTGTTCCTTTTTACTCTTTTTTAAATACGCACGATAAAATATCAGCGCTGCAGCCAGTGAGACAGTGTCTACAACAGGCTGTACTATCATGCATCCGTATAAAGGAATTATCGCGTCAAAAAGAAAAAGCAGCGGTATGTCTAAAGATCCTTTCCTGAGTATCGAGCAAATCAAAGACTCCTTTACTTTGCCCATTGCCTGAAATTGAGTTATCATCGGAAGACATACTGCCATCATAGGCATTGCGATAACCATGATCCGGAGGAATGTCGCACTGTACTGTATTGTCACCGGATCGTCGATGAAAATGCCGGTAAGCAACGGAGCAAAAATCTCGTATCCGATAACGCAGAGCAACGCAAATCCGCCCGATATCGCCGTTCCGAACATAAAACAATCATGTCGTCTTTTTTCGTTTCCGGCGGCGTAGTTATAGGCGATCAGCGGAAGAAGACCGTTTGACACTCCCAAGGAAAAGTCAAGAGGAAGCATGTCCAGTTTTTTAGTGATACCGAGGGCTGCGACGGCTTCGGAAGTATATTCCGATACGAATTTGGACTGAGCGGCGACTGCTATTACGGTAAAAGTGAGTTGTATAAAGGAAGGCAGCCCGATACGGACAATTTGTTTTATGTTTTGTGAGAATTCCTTTATGTGTTTCGGCGATATATTTACTACGCATCTTTTTTTCATAATGTAAAGATACACCAGAAAATATACTGCCGCAGCCAGATTCGATATCGCGGTTGCTATACCGGCTCCTTCGGCTTTTAACCCGAGAAATTGCGGAAGTGTGAATATCGGGTCGAGAATTATATTCATGATACCGCCAAGCGCCACCCCCGCAGCCGCAGAAACGGAATTGCCTTCGGATCTGACGAGTGTCGCCAGAGCGGTGTTGGCTACAGTTGCCGGTCCGCCAATCACGATCACCCATTTCGCGTATGCAAAAGACGTCGCTATGGTTTCGTCTGTGGCGCCTACGAGCCGAAGCAAGGGATCATAAAAGCATAAAAAAAGCAGCGAATATATAAACGACGTTCCTATAGCTCCCCAAAATGCCACGGCAGAGATCGTTTTAGCTTTTTCTTCCTTGCCTACTCCAAGCGCTCCGGCTATCAGACTTGCTCCGCCTACGCCGAATAAATTGGATATTGCCGTCAGCATGATGAAAACCGACGATACTACCGTTACGCTTGCTGTCTGTATCGGGTCGTTCAGCAGGCCGACAAAATACATGTCTGCAAGACTATATATAAGTACGACCATCTGAGCCGCGACAGATGGGATAATCTGTTTCAGTACGGCTTTTTTTACAGGCAATTTTTCGAATATCAGTGCTTTTTCTTCTGTAAGACTCATGTTGTTTTTCTCCGAAAAATATTTGGCCTCAGTTCAGCGTTTTACGTCTGCACCAAAGCATAAAAAATCCTGCCGTCGGCAGAAAGTTATATGATCAGTTACACAGCCGCCGGTCACGCTTTATCATACCTCTCCTTTTTCTATTGAATTATACTCTTATTTGCATATTTTGTCAACGAGGGGGAAGCAAAGCTTATAAATTAGCGTAAAAATGCCGTTTTTCTGTTTTTATTAAAGTAAAGCACCGAAAAAAAAGAAGAGCACAGCTCTTCTTTTTTACCGCGATTTCGTGCGGTATTCTGATTCAGTTCACCTTATTTGCAGGCTTTTGTATTGTTCTCACCGCTCGATTTGCAGGAACGAGTCTTGCTTTGAACGGATTTGCTCTTAGTCCCGCTTTGACGGGCAGTTGACTTAGTCGTAGACTTCTGTGATCTTTCAGCCATTTTTTCCTCCTTAGATTAAGCTTGATATATACAACAGGCTTTTTAAGTAAATTTTCCCCTCTGAAATCCGGCTTTCAAAGCAAAGTTGAATATCGAGCTTGTATTTTTATTATTTGTTATAACGTCAGCTATATTCGCTGAAAAGGCTGCCAATTATAGCCACGAGGCTTTATGGCAGGCAGTCGGTTTTTCACTGAAAAGCATTTGCACCGAAAAACGACCGGGCCGTAAGCGCGACCGGCGTACGTATCTGACGGGGGCATATTTCTCGGGACAAAGTAAGGATAAATGTTGTAAACTATTGTTTTTACGGAATATTCCATTTAGACGAATCCGCCGATAAGATTATATTTCATAAGCGCGGGCTTTTTCGTTTCAGCCGAACCTGTTCTGTTTGCGAGTTACGACAGAACTGTCGTTTTATGTATGCGTTCACGGTTAATAATTTTGTAAGAACGGTTAATTGGAATATGCTTCCCCTGAAAAAATTGACAAAATTTTTCAATTGTGTTACTCTGAAAATGGTTTTTGCTTTGCGAAAAACTAATTTTTTGCGCGCGTATTTATGAGGGCGTCAGGGCTCTGGAAGATGCGCGCGTTGCGGAGGTCATATGATAACGGATTTTGATGCGGAAAATAAAGTTTTGAGAATAAAACCGGGCAGCAAGCTTACTGCCGTGACGTCTCCGGAGCTTGAAAAGCTGTTGAAGGACAGGCTTTTTGAAGCACGCAAACTGATCGTGGACATGAGCGATACGGAATATGTTTCTTCAGCGGGACTCAGGGTCCTGCTTTGGGCTCACAAGATCATGCTTGACAAAGACGGTATGGTTATAGTCGGCGTAAACGAGGTAGTGAGAGAAATCCTTGATATCACGGGTTTTTCGGATATATTTAACATAGAATAAGGAGATTTTATAATGAAAAGCGACATTTTAAAATTTGATAATAATTCAATCGAGACCGCATCCGGAATAGAGATAGCGTCCAAAACGGCGCTGTATAATGGTTACAGCAAAAAAAATTCTGCCTATCTGGAGCTGCTTACCGAAGAACTTATCGGGCTTGCGCGTCAGCTTTTGGATGTGTTTCAGGCGGAGCTTTGGATAGAGGCCGATCAGAAAGGATACGAGATTCATCTCAGTGCCGCGGCTGACGTTCCGCACGAAAGGAGAGAGGAACTCCTCAAAATGGCCACATCCGGGAAGAATGAATTTGCAAAAGGGTTTATGGGAAAACTCAGACAAATATTCGAAGTCTACCTTTACAGTGATTCCGATACGACAAACGACATGGTTTATATACCGTATATGGGCGGAATGATGGGAGGTATAGAAAATTTCGGGTTGGTGAACGAATGGTCGCTGAGCAGATATCAGCTGCAGAAAGACGCAAAAGAGGAGGAGTGGGACGAGCTGGAGAAGTCTGTGGTAGCAAAGCTTGCGGATGATATTACCGTGGGAGTGAAAAACGGGAAGGTCGAGCTGGTGATCAAGAAGAAGTGCATATAAAAAAATGCACGAGGGGAGTCTGCAGAGAATCGGAAGCGTTGAAGGAGACAGCGAAAGAAATACAGGAGCGCAAAGTGGATAAGGAAATATTGAAGACTTTAGTGCGCATGGCGACAAAAAAAAAGAAAGCGCCGGTGGTTTATAAAAATGCCGGTGTGCTCAATGTTTTCACCGAGACCGTCGAGAAAAGCGATGTAGCCGTATGGGGAGACTATATAGTCGGAGTCGGCAGTTATTCGGGGGAAAGTGAAATCGATTGCCGCGGGGAAGTGATAGTTCCTGCTTTTTGTGACGCGCATCTGCATGTAGAGTCATCGATGGTAAGGCCTTTTGATTTTATCGAATGCGCCATGAAGAGCGGTACCCTTACGTTTATAGTGGATCCGCACGAGGCGGCGAACGTAAAGGGAGAAGCGGGCATAAAGTTTATTCTGGATGACACGGCCGCATTGCCTGCCAATGTATACGTGATGCTTCCTTCGTGTGTGCCTGCGGTAAAGGGGGAACTCAACGGCTGCGAGTATACTGCAGGAGAAATGAAAAAGCTTATTTTTAATCCGCGCGTGGCAGGTCTGGGCGAGGTCATGGATACGGCAGCGGTGTCGGAAGGCGAGGACAGTATGATGGATAAATTGTCGTTGTTTTCTTCCCGCAATGCAGACGGGCATATGATCCGCTGTTCGGAAGAAACCTTGCAGGCACTTGTAGCATGCGGGGTGTGCTCTGACCACGAGAGCGACAGCTTCGAAGAAGCTTATGCGAAGTATTGCAAAGGGATTTTCATAGCTGTAAGAGAGGGGTCCACGGCAAGGAATATCCGGGATATTTTGCCGGAGTTTATAAAACGCGGACTTCCTACAGACAATATGGGCTTTTGCACTGACGATAAACATATAAAAACCATATTGGACGAGGGGCATATACTTCATAATGTAAATGAAGCGATGTCGACAGGTCTTTCATTTGCGAAGGCGGTGAAGATGGCGACGTATAATGTCTGCCGTCATTACGGGCTGAGGCGGTGCGGGGCTATTCTGCCGGGGTATAGAGCAGATTTCTTAACGGTAAGAGTCGGAAAGGAAGTGGAGCTGAGCAGAGTAGTTTGTCACGGAAAAGATATAAATGATTATGATTTTGATTCATTGCGGCCAAAAGCCGTTGATCCGGCGCTGCTGAATACCGTAAATATCGCGCCTGTAAAGTCATCAGACTTGGCTCTTAAATGCGGGACATTGAATGACGTTATCGAGATCATACCCGGTCAGCTTGTCACAAACCATCTTCGCATTGCGCTCCCGCAGAAAGACGGTTTATTTGTTCCGAACAGAGAATACGCAAAGCTTGCCGTGATAGAAAGACATAAAGCTACCGGAAAAGTCGGAGTATGTGCCGTGAAAGGATTCAATATCGGAAAGTGTGCAATGGCGTCGACAGTCGGGCACGACAGTCATAACGTTATAGTTGCCGGTGACAACGACGCTGATATGTTACGTGCGATAGGTTTGCTCAAGGAGCAGGGCGGCGGATTTGCAGTAGTTTCCGGGGAGGATGCAATAGTTTTGCCGCTTGAGATAATGGGACTTATGACTGATGATACCTACGTGCATACTGCGGAAATACTTGAAAAGATGCACTCTTTTCTCAGACAACACGGTTTGGACGAAGAAACGGAGCCTTTTACTACGCTGTCATTTTTATCTTTGCCGGTAATACCTTTTGCGAGACTTACTCCGTCGGGTTTTATAGGAGGGGAGCAATTCGGGCAGAAAAAGGCATAAAGAGGACGGAAATTTACATGTGAAAAATCGGTATAAAAACGCGGGCAAGCTTTCAGATAACTTGACAAAACAAAAATTTTAGTATAATATATGTTGCGTGACACTTGAAGGATCGGGTTTGATTGTGTTTTGTGCTGTCGTAAGGGAAAGCGGCCATGATCAAAAAAGGTGATACAATAAGTGTAACGTTTGCGGAGGCATATCGAAGCGGTCATAACGAGGCGGTCTTGAAAACCGTTTGGGTGCAAGCCCACGGGGGTTCGAATCCCTCTGCCTCCGCCATAAAAATACCGGGTCCGATTGCGGAAAAAGACGGATCCGGTATTTTTTATTTGACAGATAAAACAGTTAAAATAATCGTTCAACTTCATCAGAAGGCTTAGTCATAACCGCTGTACCTGAACTTTTCGGTACTTTATTAAATTTTACATCATATAGTTTGAAATTGCGTTTTTATTCAGACTGCGGTTCCTCCCAATAGTGATACCATGTGTTTTCTACGATATCGGTCAATACCTGTTCCTGCCACGCCTGTTTCTCATCTGCGGGAATATCTCTCAGATCGTAAACACCAATGATACCTCCAAAACCATTGAAACCCTCTCCATCTATGCCATTATATAAAGGATCAAGCAATTTGCGGAAATCATTTTTCCAAAGTTCTTTCATAAAGTCAGGGAGCTCATAACCCGGAAGTATTATGCAAGACCCAAAAAATGTTACATTTTGGAATGGGTAATCTATTTGAAGAGGCATTTCCATGGAATTGGCAGGGACCGAATAGAATACGGCGGTATCCGTGCGGTTTTTGGTTCCTTCCGGATACGGGTTATTGTCCAGTAAATCGATAAAGATATAAACCGGTTCTCCGGAAAAGTCAAATTCTAATATAGTGGTTATTCGATTAATATACATTTCATCAGGTGTATAAATTTGTTTGCTCCTATCCGCCATTGCATAATAAATATTCTTCAGGGATGGATAATCTTCAGGCAGTTCGATTGTGAAATAGGGGGAGAAAATATATTTTTCCGCAAACTCATGTATTTCGCTCTGAACTACCCACACACCGCGATGTTTAAATATCTGACCGTTACAGCTGACATACCAAGGATTAAAAACACAGCTGCAGGTGAACAACAGTACAACGAGAAGCAACAAAACAATAATTCGAGTTATGTGTTTCATTCGGATCACCTCCTAAAGATTGAAAATTACGGGTATTCCGGGCTCATCGGTCACATATCCGCAATAAATGCAGTAGTTTATGCCGTTCATGGCGCGGAAGGTGTGTTGTTCGATGTAAGAGTGACTGCAATTGGTACAAACGCATTGATGATATGATGAGGTTATGCCGACAGTATTAAAGGTATAATTATGGGCATGCATGCCGCAGGAACTGCATAAACAGTTATTCCCGGGATCAATGCTGTCATGATTGCATACAGTGTGTGCACCGTATATACCTGTAAAATGATATTTAATTTTCAGCGGCAAACGACGGAAATCCAACTTTTGCCGTAAATATTGCGGAGATCGTCACCGGCAAAAGCAAAAGCTATGGGTTACGATCAATATATTTTACGCTTTTTTCTTGTCTCTTTTTTTTGTAATGCGTCAGTGATATGAGCAGCTAAAGGGTTACTGTATTGCATCATTTTATTATACAATAACATATAATTATCATTCTGTCAAGTAAAAGCAAAAAATTATCAAACAGAATACAATATTTAAAATAAAAAATACTTCGCTGATATTTGTTCCGATTTCATCAGGAAGTATTATGAATCTGATTTTTTTCAGTATAAATCTGGTTTTATTTAAGAATCCGTACTGTCGGGATCCGTGAGAATATTGTCTGACAGAATACTGCCTTTTTCGGGAAACGTGATCCGCGCTTTGGTTTCCGTGCACAAGTTTTTCGTTTTCAGTGTTTTTCCGCCGTTAAAAAATGTTTTCAATGTGGGGAAGTATTGCTTCGGGTATATATTCGGCCAGAAATATCATGACTGTCAACTGCATATGAGCTTGTTTCATATCTCCGCTTTCCACATAGCTGCGGCATTCGCACATTCTCAAATTCATTTCGTTAGTGTCGTTATGATTTACCCAAAATTCGCTTGCTTCTTTCAGGTATATCCAGCCGTTGTAAATGTTGTCAAACATGACAGGGTCAAGTTCGTCGTTCTCTGCGGCTATGCTTGCGTCTATAAGCTGCAACTTTAATTTATTATACATCCCGCTGAGTCTGATCTCTTCGAAAATCCCTGCCGTAAGAATAAGCGCAAGCGTTATCAAAAGCGAAACCAGTGTTTTTAGCATCTTTTCTCCTTTTCTTTGTTCCTTTGTTATGAGTACAACCCTCTTTCTTTTGCCTAATCTGTTTTTACCGCCTGATTTTTCAGTTCGTCCGTAACGCATTTACCGTGTCGGGTCTGAAGCACCATGTGCTTTTCGGAATCCACCGTCAGAAATATTACGTCTTTGATCCTGAGTTTTCTTCTTGACAGTTCTTCTTCTATTACCTCACGCCTGACTCTTTCGTTAAGCTTGTCTTCCATCCAGCTGCCGTCAAGTATGACAGGTATCGGCAGCTGAGCCGTTTGTTTTTCGTTGTTCTGCAATTCGGGATTGGGTATCACGGTAAGTTGACCGTTTGTTTCGAACAGGGCATAGTTTATCTGATCCAGAGTGAAGTATCCTGCGGTACGCATGGCCTGTAATAAATCGTTTGCCGTCATATTGAGGGCTTTCAGATTTGCATAGTTTATCCCTTTTTTATCTATCACGATTATCGGGTTTCCCGAAATAAGCTGCTGCAGCTTAGTGTTTTTAGTCAGCAGTATTGTGAGTTGGTGCATGATGAAAAGCGTGAGAGTAGGGATTATTCCGGCGGAAAGCGGGATCGACTTGTCTCCCATGGGAACGCATGCTACTTCCGCTATGATCAATGTGATCACCAATTCGTAGGGCTCCATTTCTCCGACCTGCCTTTTCCCCATCAGCCTGTATATCACAACTATTATAATGTAAACTATAACCGCTCTAATGAAAACCGTAATCATACCTTTAGTTTGTATACTTTTTCCCGCCTTATTCTTCTTTTCCGGTTTTATCGTTCTGTTTTATTATTCTGTTATCGAACCTCAGATATTTTTATATTTGTACTTTTTTTGCTTTGGAGCTTGAGGTTCGCGTACTTTTTTTCAGTAGCACAGTATTTCGTGATACAGAGTAAATATTTTCGGTTTTGCGGAAAGTTTAATTTCGATTTACTTTAAATTTTTTCTGTTGTATAATATTTAAAACACGGCAGGAAATTTTTTCTGTTGTATAATATTTAAAACACGGCAGGAGTAGTTCAAAATGAAGATCACAGTGCGTCAGATAGTTTATATTGCCGTTATGACGGCGCTTTCCGTTGTGGCAAATATATTTTCCGTTCCTATCGACGGGGGAAGTAAATTTATCAGCTTTGCTTATTTGCCGTTAATTATAGCAGGTATTTACATGGGGCCGATTGCCGGAGGCGTAGTCGGCGGACTCGGTGATATTTTAGGTTGCCTTATAAATCCTTTGGGTCCTTGGATGCCGCTCATAACTCTTGCAAGCGTTTTACTCGGAGTCATACCCGGTATCATATTCCGAATTGCAGAAAAAAGGCTGTCATCAAAGATCAATCCTTCTGTTTCGCGTATTATTCTCGTGTGGATAAGCGTCGCTTTGATACTTGTTGTCTGTACTGCCGGACTGAATACCTTTAATCTGTGGTACGTATATTCGGCGGAAAAAAATACTTATTGGGTCTATCTTGCGGGAAGATTTCCGTTGCAGGCGCTTGTCGCCGTCATAAACGGCGTATTGCTTTCGGCTTTTGTTGTGTCTCCCGCACTGGATAATTACCTTAAAAATAAAGTTTCTTCCGAATTCAGATCAGTAAGGACAAAATGAACCGGTTCCGCGTCTTAATTTGTTGAAACGGGGATATTATGTATATTTGTCCGTTATACTTTGAAAAACCTTGTCATTGCTGTCGATGCAAATGTATTAAAGAGGTGTTATTCAGTGTCAGGGAAAGATGTTTCCGCTCCGAATCCCCCAAAAACAGCGCCAAAATATAACATGTGGCAAAATACAGCCTTTATGTTCCGTTGTGCTTTAAAAAAGGGCAGAAAATCAAAAAGCGTTTTGGTGATCCTTGTTTTTCTTTCGGTTTTCACAGCCGGAAAATCCGTGATCGAAATGCTTATCGCTCCCGTTGTCCTGAACAAAATAGAAAGCAATGCTCCTTTGTCTGAGCTTTTGCTTTCTATTTTTCTTATGTGCGGGCTTTTGCTTTGCGTGGAATGTCTGCGTTCGTATGCCGATATCAACAAGATCTTCGGAAGGATAACGGTGCGCGAGACCATCATTCACATGCTTGCGCTCAAAACTGCAAATACATCTTACGTCAACCTCCTCGATTCGTCTTTTCTGGACCTGAGAGATAAAGCCGCAGACGCGACCGGCAGTAACGATGCCGCGTCCGAAGCCGTCTGGACCACGCTTGAAAAATTACTTGTCAATATAATAGGCTGTATAGTGTATGTTTTTTTGCTTTCTTCACTCAACTTCCTGCTTATATTCCTCGTGACGGTGACCGCTTTTTTGAGTTTTGCGGTAAATAAAAAGGTGTACGATCTGGTGTATGCAGACAGGGATAAGTTTGCTGCCGCTTACCACAGGGCCGAATATTTATCGGAAACTTTTCTGAAAAAAGCTTATGCAAAGGATCTGCGTATATTCGGGCTCGGGAACTGGCTCAATGAACTTTTCGGGAAAAGCGTGCGTTTCTACGGTGCTCTTGCTTACAGGCGCGAGAAAAAATATATCGTTGCAAATATCGCCGATATAGTTTTGTCTTTTCTCAGAAACGGGATCGCTTATTATTACCTTATAAATCTTACTCTTTCCGGAAGACTGACGGCGGCTCAGTTTCTGTTGTATTTCAATGCTCTGAGCGGCTTTACTGTGTGGGTTACGGGGATACTGCAGAATACGGCAGAATTGAACAGACAGAGTTTGGATCTGTCGCTCATAAGAGAATATCTCGATTGGAATGAACCTTTTGAATTTGAAAAAGGCAAAAAGCCTCCGATTGATCCGGAGGGCAGATATGAGATCACTCTGGAAGACGTATCTTACACATATCCCGGGGCGGAAACGCCTACTGTTTCGGATATCAACGTTACAGTCAGAGCGGGAGAAAAGGTGGCGTTGGTTGGATTGAACGGCGCGGGAAAAACTACGCTTGTGAAATTGATGTGCGGTTTTTTGGACCCGACCCGGGGACGCGTGCTCCTTAACGGAGAGGATATACGTACTTTTAACCGACGGGAATATTATGAAATGATCGCGGCGGTATTTCAGGAGTTTTCGGTTCTGGATGTCACGATAGCGGAAAATGTAGCGCAGCGGGTAGAAGGCATTGACGAAAAACGCGTGACGGAATGTCTGGAAAAAGCGGGGATCAGGGAAAAAGCGGAGTCATTGCCCAAGGGGATAAATACCGTGATCGGAAAAAAGGTCTTTGAGGACGGAACAGAGCTTTCCGGGGGCGAAATGCAGCGTCTGATGCTCGCCCGTGCTTTATACAAGGACGCGCCTTTACTGATGCTCGACGAGCCTACGGCTGCTCTCGATCCGCTTGCGGAAAGCGATGTTTATAATAAATACAATGAATTAACTGCCGGGAAAACTTCCGTTTTTGTTTCTCACCGTCTGGCCTCGACTCGTTTCTGCGACAGGATCCTCTTTCTTAAGGACGGCAAGATCGCCGAAGAAGGAACTCACGATTACCTTCTCTCTCTTAACGGCGGCTACTCTTATCTTTTCAACGTGCAAAGCAGTTACTACAAAGAGGAGGGGGAAAAGAATGTCGAAGCATAAAAATAAAAGTTCTTCAGTTCACAGCGGCGTTTTTTCGGCGAATTTGAAAGCACTGAAAATGGTCGTAAGACTAACTCCGGGCGTACTTTTTTCCTCCGTATCGAGTTCGTTGTTTTCCGCGTGCAGCCCTTATGTGACTTTATGGTTTTCGGCAAGAATAATACAGGAACTTTCCGCAAACAGAGATCCCGAAGTTTTGCTGCACCTTGTGCTTTGGCTACTTGCCGCAACGGCCCTGACCTCTTTTATCACCGCGTTGCTCACACGTTGGCATGAATACGAAAACGAGATTTCCGCTCTGAACTCCAAAAAAATATTCATGAAAAAAATGAGCTCAGTGGACTATCTGGATATCGAAAGCGCAAAAGCGATCGATATGTATCAGCAGATAGCTCAGAATACCATGTGGTCCGGTTACGGCGTTTCCATAACGATCAAATACTTTACCGAGGCTCTCAATTCATTGTTCAGAATATTGGGCGGCGTCGGACTTTCCGTAACATTATTTTTAAAAGCGGTTCCCGAAGACGCGGGTGCGCTTGTCTTTCTCAACAGTCCATTTATGTCGGTCATAATTCCGGCCGTACTTCTCGGTTCGGCAATTTTGTCCTCTTTTCTTATGGGCAGATCGGAAAAAACATGGTCGGATTATGCTGCCGGTGCCCGTCTCAGTAACAGGGTATTCGGTTTCTTCGGTTTTCTGGTACTTGAAAATCAGCGTGCCGTGGATCAGAGAATTTATAAGCAGCAGGAAAATTTGTGCAATCCTTATCTGGAGGGATGCAACGGCTTCGGCGTGGCGTCTTTGATAGCAAAAAAAGCACGCGGGAGCATGGGTATTCTGGGAGCCGCGGCAGACGGCATCTTGGTCATCGCCACTTTGGTCATCTATCTGTTCGTCTGCCTGAAAGCTTACGGAGGCGCGTTCGGGATAGGCGATGTAACTCAGTATATCGGAGCGGTGACAGGAGTTTTCGGCGGCGTGGTCGCGCTGATGAAGACCGCAGAACGGCTGGGTATCAATGCCGATTTCCTTAAAAATACTTTCGACTTCCTCGCTCTTCCCGAAAAAATGCACAAAGGGAACCGGAGTACCGAAGAAGGCATTGTCAATGAGATAAGGTTCGAAAACGTATCGTTCAGGTACCCCGGAGCAGAAGACTATGCACTTCGTAATATTTCCTTCAGTATAGTCGCCGGCAAGAAAACGGCGATAGTGGGAGTGAACGGCAGCGGCAAAACTACTTTCATCAAACTGCTCGCGCGTCTTTATGATCCCACCGAAGGAAGGATCCTTCTTAACGGTACGGATATAAAAGATTACGACTACGAAGAATATATGAAAATGTTCGCCGTGGTTTTTCAGGACTTTTCTTTGTTTGCTTTGCCTTTGGGAGAAAATGTTGCGGGAAGCTGCAGCTACGATAAGACTGAGGTCAAAGAATGTCTGAGGGAAGTCGGGCTCGACCTTTCAAAGCAAAGAAGTCTGAAAACACTTGATACCTGTCTGTATAAAGAACTCGATAACAACGGCGTATCGGTGTCTGGAGGAGAGGCACAGAAAATAGCCATAGCGCGTTCGCTTTATAAGAAGGCTTCGATCCTTGTTCTCGATGAGCCTACAGCCGCCCTCGATCCCATTGCAGAGGCGGAAATATACTCGAAGTTTGATGAGATAGCCAAAAACAGAACGGCAATATATATCAGTCACCGTTTGTCCTCATGCAAGTTCTGTGACGAAATAGCCGTATTTTCCAAGGGCAGGATAATTCAGCACGGTTCTCATGAACGGCTGCTTTCTGACGTCCGCGGCGAATATTTCAAACTTTGGAATGCTCAGGCACAATATTATACGGATAAAAATTAAATTACGGAAAAATGACCGCAAGGTTTTTTTTGCGGACGCCGGCCGGTACGATCAGGACTTCGTCATTACGCTCAGCCCGATAGTCCTTTGACATAACGGTCGGCGTCTGTTTTTTTGCACAAAGGAGTTTTTGACGCTTGTCAAAGTGAAAAAATTGTGGTATGCTTATCGTGATCGGATAAAGTCTCTGCAAAAGACTGAAATGAGGAATGGCGGTTGCTTTCCCGGAGGTGAAGCAACACGGTTTTGCTATTTAAAAACAGACTTCGGAATTATTTATTTTTATTTATACCTAAACCTGTTCCGATCAAAAGGAGAAGCGGATAATGATAGAAATCAGAGAAATTTTCCCTTCGGATAAACAGCTTTTCAGAAAGTTCGTCGATTTTCCGAATAAACTGTACAAAAACTGTACGCATTACGTGCCTTGTCTTTTTTCAGACGAGATCAATCTTCTGAATCCGGAAAAGAATGTCAGCTTTGAAGAGTGCAAAGCCCGTTATTTTTTAGCTTATAAGGACGGAGTCATTGCCGGCAGGATATGCGGGCTCATACAGCTGAAAAGCAACGAGATCCATAATGAAAAGGCCATGCGCTTTTCCCGTTTCGACGCCATAGACGACGCCGAGGTTTTCAGGGCGTTGCTTGCCGCGGTGGAGAAGTACGCCGAGGAAGAGGGCATGGAGCTGGTCCACGGACCTTACGGCTTCAACGATATGGACAGGGAAGGGTATCTGTTTGACGGCTTTGACCTTGACGCTACCTTTGCCACTTATTATAATTATCCGTATTATCGGAAGCATTTCAATGAGGCGGGATACACTCAGGAAAATGAGTGGCTGGAGTACAGGATAACTATTCCCGACGAGGTGCCGGAAAAGGTCGAAAGGGTGGCTCAGATTGCGGAAAAACGCTACGGACTGAAGGTTCTCAACGGGCTTCCCAAAAAAGAGCTGAAGGAAAAATGGATGCACGCCATTCTGGACTGTTATGACGAATGTTACTCAGTTCTGCCCGGGACCGTGCCTTTGTCCCCGAAGCTCAGAAGTCAGCTTGCCGATCAGTTTTTGCTTGTGATCAACACGAGGTATCTTACATTGGTCGTAAACGAAGAAAACGAAGTGGCGGCTTTCGGGTTGTCATTCCCGACGATCAGCAAGTTTCTTCATAAAAGCGGCGGAAGACTTTATCCGGGAGTGCTTTTAAAAATACTCAGGGAGGTCAAACATCCTACGGGGCTGGAACTCGGAATCGTGGGGTGCAGAGAAAAATACAGGATGTCGGGGGCTTTGGCAATGATCCTCAGACAAAATATAATAGAGCTTAAAAAGGACGGTATCAGGGAAGTTGAAAGCAATCCCGAGCTGGTATTCAATAACAACATACTTAATCTGTGGAATCCCTTCGAGAGAAAACTGGTCCGTCACCGTGAAACCGTAAAGAAGGAACTGAAATGAAAAGACTTATTCTTATAGTGGATATGATAAAAGGGTTTATAGAGGAAGGCGCTCTGGCTGATCCTTCTTCGGCGGCAATCGTCCCCGGAATAATCGGGTATCTTGACTCGCATGACGGCGACGTAATATTCCTTGCGGACAAGCATAATAAAAACAGCAGGGAATTTCTTTCTTATCCCGTTCACTGCGTCAGTCCGGAAGAAAGCGAAGTTATCGGGCAGCTCGTTCCGTATGCGACGAGGATAGTGTACAAAAACAGCACCAACGGTTTTTTTGCGCTGAGTACCGAGACCGATCTTAAAAAGTACGATGAAGTTGTGATAGCGGGAGTCTGCACCGATATATGCGTCCTTCAGCTTGCGCTTACCCTGAAAGGCTTTTACGATCAGTACGATATGACGGTGCCTGTCAGGCTGCTGAAAAACTGCGTTTCCACATTCGACGCCCCCGTCCACGGAAAAGAAGAATTTACCGCTATTTCTCTGAAACTTATGAAAAATGCGGGAATAGATATAATATAGTTTTTGAGGAGAGTATATGATAGACATTAATCTTATTAGGAATGATCCCGAGTATGTCAGGAATGCGCTCAGGAAAAAGGGCTTTGAAGTTGATTTTTCTTCGTTCTTCCGAATGGACGGAGAAAGAAAGGCTTTGCTTCAGAATATAGAAGCTCTGAAGGCGCAGAGGAATAAAGTCAGCGCTTCCGTGCCGGCTAGGAAAAAAGCCGGCGAAGACGTAGAGTCTCTTTTCAAAGAAATGAGACAGCTTGGAGATGAGATAGCCGCCGGAGATGAGAAGCTCAGCGTTCTTTCTGAAAAAATCAACGAGTTTCTGCTCTCACTTCCCAATATGCCGGATGAGGATCTGGTTGCCGGAGGAAAAGAAAACAACGCCGTGATAAAGCTTTCCGGTAAAAAGCCCGAGTTCGGCTTCGAACCGAAAAATCACGTGGATCTGTGCACGAAACTCAATCTTATCGACTATGACCGCGGCGTGAAGCTTTCCGGCGGGGGCTTTTGGCTTTATCGCGGGAAAGGGGCCGTTCTGGAGTGGGCGCTGCTTAATTTCTTTGTGAACGAGCACCTTGCGGACGGCTATGAATTTATACTTCCTCCTCATCAGCTGGGATATAATTGCGGACTCGGGTCGGGACAGTTCCCCAAGTTTCTGGACGAAGTCTATTGGCTTGAGGGGGAGGATAAAACCAAAAATCGCTTTATGCTCCCCACTGCCGAAACGGCTCTGGTCAATATGTACTCGGGGGAAATCATCCCCGAAAGCGCATTGCCCATGAAGTTTTTCGCGTATACACCGTGCTACAGGAAAGAAGCCGGAAGCTACCGCGCCGAAGAAAGAGGTATGATAAGAGGACATCAGTTCAACAAGGTGGAAATGGTGCAGATCACCTCCCCGGAACAGTCCGAAGCCGCCTTCGAGGAACTCGTAAACAAAGCCGCTTCCCTCGTAGAGAAACTCGGTCTGCATTTCAGGATATCGAAACTTGCGGCGGGGGATTGTTCGGCGTCCATGGCGCGTACCTACGATATAGAGATCTGGATTCCTTCCATGGGGATATATAAGGAGGTATCATCGGTAAGCAACGCGAAAGACTATCAGGCAAGAAGAAATAATACAAAATACCGTGTCGCCGAAACGGGCAAAACAGCATACGTGCATACCCTCAACGGATCAGGTCTTGCAACAAGCCGCGTTGTACCCGCAATAGTTGAACAGTACCAGAATGAGGACGGATCAGTGACGGTCCCCGAGGTGCTGAGGAAATACACAGGCTTCGACGTCATAAAGTAACGGAGGGATCATGACTCAGCTAAAGGTTTATAATACATTGTCAGGCAAAAAAGAAGTGTTTCAGCCTATAAATGATTTAGTACGTATATATTCTTGCGGACCAACGGTTTATAAGTACGCCCATATAGGCAATCTTCGCACGTATATATTTATGGACCTGCTTGTGCGCGTGCTTCGTTACGACGGCTATAAGGTAAAGAACGTAATGAATATCACCGATGTGGGACACCTGCTCAGCGATGCCGACGAAGGGGAGGATAAAATGGAAAGATCCGCCCGCGAACGCAATACCGACCCTTACGAGATAGCACGCGAGGTCACCGAAAGGTTTTTCCGCGACACGGACAGTCTCAATATCGTCCGTCCTACCGTTACGCCCCGCGCTACGGATAATATCAGGGAAATGATAGATATAGTCAGCGCGCTTTGCGAAAAAGGCTATGCGTACGAAATCGACGACGGAATATATTACGACGTGTCGAAGTTCCCCGATTACGGGAAACTCTCCGGAAACATTCTCGAAGAACAACAGGCGGGAGCAAGAGTGGAAGTCAACGATCAGAAAAGACACCCCGCAGATTTTGCATTGTGGAAAAAAGCTCAGCCCAATCACATCATGCAGTGGGACAGTCCCTGGGGCAGAGGCTTCCCCGGATGGCACATCGAATGTACGGCTATGAGCCTGAAGTATCTCGGCAAAACTTTCGATATCCATACGGGCGGCGTGGACCATATCCCCATCCATCATGAGAATGAAATAGCTCAGGGAGAAGCTTATACCGGAGTGAAAAACACAAATTACTGGATGCACAGCGAGTTCATGCTTTTTGACGGAGGTAAAATGAGCAAGTCGCTGGGGAACTGCTATACGGTCAGCGACCTTGAAGAAATGGGATATCCTCCGTTGGCATTCAGGTATATGTGCCTGAACGTGCATTACCGTCAGAAGCTCAATTTCACCTTTGACGCTCTCGCTTCCGCAAAAAAAGCCTACGAACGTCTCATCGAAACTCTCCGCGCTCATAAGGAAAGCGAAGAAAAAGCCGATCAGTCGACGATCGCCGCGCTCAGAAACGAATTTCGTGAAGCCGTGAACGACGACCTGAACGTGCCGCTTGCTCTCGGAACGCTTTGGAAAGCCGTAAAGCTCCCGAAATCACGCGACATATATTCCCTTGCCCTCGAGATGGATCAGGTGATGGGCCTGGATTTGGATAAACTCCCTCAGCCCGTGAAAAAAGAGATCCCTCCGGAAGTGGTCGCCGTCGCCGAAGAACGTAAGATCGCCCGCGCTCAGAAAAATTGGACGGAAAGCGACCGTCTGCGCGAAAAGATCAGAGAAATGGGTTATTCCGTGAAGGACCTGCCCGACGGTTATGAGCTGACCGAACTCTGACGGTAACCTTGCCTGTGTCTTAAGTTACAAAGCGGTTTCACTTGGTAAATAGATTTCAAAGTGAAATTGCTTTTTTAGTTTTGTTTATTTTCTGTCGTCGGTCGTGTAAAATAAAGAAAAAGAAAAGCTGTCGTTTATTTCCGAGTAAAGGGCACACATGCGTGTGTGATCAAAAGGGCGTCCGAAGGCGGTTCACGACGGAAAACCTGAACGGCAGTTGAGGGCGTCGCTTTACTTTGACATTTATCCGGTCGGAATGATCGGAATTTTCTCCCGAAACATTTTAAAAGCGTATTTCATAGTTTATAAGCTGGTGTTTTCCGGTAAACTGCGGATATATCCGGTTTTTGTCGTCGGGGAAGTGGAGGGTCGGAAAAGCGCTTTGATTTGCGGATGCTTTTCGGAAGTGGGCGGGAGCAGATGGTCAAGGTAAAAGACGAAGTCCGGAAGAGCGGGGAAAGGGTAATTCGGAAGGGCTCCGGGATAAAGGGGAAGAATGTTTATCCCCGATTTAAATAGGTTGACAATATCGGATCAGAATAATATAATAAAAAAGCTATGTTTGTCAGTGAGGATCGTTATTATCAGGCTGAAAGGATTTTAAGGTACCATGCTTCGCTTTACCCCGGCATGCTTGTCCGTGACGCCGTCAAACTGCTTTTTCAGAGTGTGACGGGAGCAGGACATTTCATCTCGGATAATGGGAGCGTATCAAAAGCGCTGATCGCCGAAATTCCGGAACAACAAAACAGAGAAAGGTTTTTAGGCAAGGAGCATCTCGTGCAGAACAGTTTTGTTCCTTTGGGCGGCGGATATGTGAGGGCAGACCTTTTTGTCGCTTACTCGGGACGCATGAGCGTCGGACGGCTTGCAGACCTTTTTTCGGCATCTGTTTCGGAAGAGGGCGATAAAGAAAGTTTAAAGTGTTTGCTGGAAATACTGCCCGGTATGGCTTCCGAAGGTATTTTTGCTTTCGGGAAAAAAGAAGCTTCGGATTTTATCCGGGAGTATGTTTTATCCGGGATGCCCGTCATCTCGCACTCGGCAGATTACAGACGTCTTTATCTGCCTTCATACAGAATTGTTCGATCGGAGCTTTTGAGATCGGAGGAGAAAACCGGATGGGAACAGTTGATCTGATTTTTTTGGGAATCGGTTTATCTATGGACGCTTTCGCCGCTGCTTTGTGCCGCGGTGTGGAAATGAAAAAAATAAAGTGGGGAAGATGTTTTCTCGTGGCGGCGTTTTTCGGAGGCTTTCAGGCTCTTATGCCTCTTGTGGGGTGGTTGCTGGGTACGGCTTTTCAGAAGGCGATCTCCGACATCGACCACTGGATAGCGTTTGCTTTGCTCGTTCTGATAGGCGGGAAAATGATCTTTGACGCACTTAGAGAGAGTGACCGCGAAAAAAAAGAAGACAGATTTTCCTTGATCAGCGTTTTGCTTGCAGCTGTTGCCACAAGCATAGACGCTTTGGCTGTGGGAGTTTCTTTTGCTCTTATCAAAGTGGACATATGGCTTTCCATAGCCGTTATAGGAATTATCACTTTTTTACTCAGTATAGCGGGCGTGCTTATAGGGAGCAGATTCGGGAACAGGTTTGAAAATAAAGCAGAAATCGCCGGAGGCGTCATACTTATTCTTATAGGGGTGAAGATTTTGCTTGAACATTTGGGAGTATTGACGCTTTAAAGCGGGTATTCGGAGAGAAGCGTATGCCTTTTATTTTGTGTGAAGGAGATATAACTAAACTCGGCTTTGATGTGGATATTATTGTGAACGCGGCTAACCGTATGCTTTTACCGGGAGGCGGTGTTTGCGGCGCAGTTTTTTCTTCTGCCGGCGCCGGGCTTGAAGCCGAGTGCGGTCGCCTTGCTCCCTGTGAAACGGGAAATGCCGTTATCACTGGAGGTTACGGTTTATGTAAAAATATTATACATGCCGTAGGTCCTGTCTGGCAGGGAGGGGAAAAGGGGGAGGAACTTTTGCTTGCTTCGGCTTATAGGAAAGCTCTTGTTCTTGCACGGGAGGCCGGGGCGCGGAGTATCGCGTTTCCTCTGATTTCTTCAGGCATATACGGTTATCCTTTTGCGGCGGCTTATGACACAGCGAAAAAGGTCATTCTGGATTTTGTCGGAAATGAGGATATGACCGTATATATGGTGCTTATGAACGCTCCCCGGCTTCTGCCTGCCATAAAAAACGCAGATATTGAAAGATTTTTGTCGCGGCACAGGATACCGAAAGAAAATCGACTGAGAAAACAAGGGGTTTTTTCTGTTGCCAATATCGACGAGTTTAAAGAGAGACAATTCGGAGTATCGTCCGCACGCATGCTTTCCCGGGATAAACAAGGAGAGAAATCGCTCGAAGAACTGATCTCGACTCCCGCGGAAACATTCTCGCAGTACCTTATCAGACTTATAGACAGAAGCGGTATGACGGATGTCCAGGTATATAAAAGAGCAAACATCGATCGCAAGCTCTTTTCCAAGATCCGGAGCGACGATAATTACAGACCTTCGAAAAAAACCGTTTTATCGTTTGCCGTCGCACTGAAGCTGAGTCTGGACGACACTCGCGATCTCCTCGGGAAAGCGGGCTATGCTCTTTCGGATTCGGTAAAGTCCGATATAGTCGTGGAATATTTTATTTCCAGAGGGATTTACGATATCTGGGAGATCAATGAAGCTCTTTTCGATTTCGGACTGCCGTGTCTGTCGTGAAATTATTTTGTCATATTTCGCTAATAATTGAATGCAAATGTCTTGACAATACTATATCTTGTGTGGTATCATACTCCTGCACCACAAGATGTAGTGTTTTTTTTATCATAAGAAATTTCGGGGGGAATAGAAAATGTTTAGTACGATCAAGAAAAGAGACGGCAGAGAGGTCCCGTATGACAGAAGCAAAATAACCGGCGCCATTAATAAAGCCATGAGCGGATGTTACAGAAAAGACGAAGCGGCTGCAGCGAGGCTGGCTGAAATAACGGAAAAAAAGCTGACAGAAAAATTTGCCGATAATATTCCCACCGTTGAGGATATTCAGGATATGGTAGTGGCCGTACTGAAAGAAAACGGATACGCGTATGTTTCGCAGAGGTACAGCGAATACCGTTCTGACCGTACGAGGGTACGTGAGATGAATTCTCATCTCATGCAGGTAATGGGGGAATTGACTTTTACCGACGCGCTTGACAGCGACATGAAGAGGGACAACGCCAATATAGACGGAGATACTGCCATGGGCACGATGCTCAAATACGGCAGTGAAGCGGCCAAGGATTTTTATGAGAAATATATACTTTCCAGGGAGCAGTGCAAGGCTCACAGATCCGGAGATATCCATATACACGACTTTGATTTTTACACGCTGACCACAACGTGTTGTCAGATAGATCTTAAGAAGCTTTTCAAAGGCGGTTTTTCCACGGGACACGGATTTCTTCGTGAGCCTCAGCATATCCAGAGTTATGCGGCGCTTGCCTGCATAGCGATCCAGTCGAATCAGAACGATCAGCACGGAGGGCAGAGTATCCCCAATTTTGATTACGGTCTGGCGGACGGAGTTGCTAAGACTTACAGGAACCTTTATAATGATAATTTTGCCAAAGCTCTGGATCTTACAGGAGGGGCGAAAGAGAGCGATACACTTGAAAAACTCACCTCTTTGCAGAAAGGATCGGGACTTATGCCGTCGTTGGGCGGAAACGAGGAGTATAACGAGAGGGAAGCGGAAGAGTTTTCAAGTCTGGGGAAGGACGTTTATGAAAAGGTTCACGCTTTTGCATTGGAAAAAGCCGAAGAGGAGACGGATAAAGCAACATATAAAGCCATGGTTGCGCTTGTTCACAATCTTAATACCATGCATTCCCGCGCCGGCGCTCAGACGCCCTTCTCTTCAATAAACTACGGTATGGATACCTCCCCGGAGGGCAGAATGGTTATCAAAAACGTGCTTCTGGCTACCGAAGCAGGCCTCGGATTCGGGGAAACTGCCATATTCCCGATCCACATATTCAGAGTGAAAGAGGGCATCAACTATAATCCCGGCGATCCGAACTATGATCTTTTCCAATTGGCAATGAGGGTATCCGCAAAAAGGCTTTTCCCCAACTTCTCTTTTGTGGACGCGCCTTTCAACGCAATGTATTATAAGCCCGGTCATCCCGAAACAGAGGTCGCTTATATGGGTTGCCGCACAAGGGTTTTGGGAAACGTTTACGCGCCTGAGGACTCTGTGGTATACGGCAGGGGAAATTTGTCCTTTACTTCTATAAATCTTCCGCGTATCGCGATAAACGCAAACAAAAATATCGAAAGATTTTTCGAGGATCTTGACAGAAAGATAGATCTTGTGGCAAAACAGCTTCTTGACAGGTTCGCGATCCAATGCAGCAAGAAGGTCAAGAATTTCCCCTTCCTTATGGGACAGGGAGTATGGATACACAGCGAGAATTTAAAGCCCAATGATTCCATAGCCGAAGTGCTCCGTCACGGCACTTTGTCGATAGGTTTCATAGGTCTGGCGGAAACACTTGTCGCACTCATAGGCAAACACCACGGCGAATCCGAAGAGGCAAGGAATCTCGGGTTGGAGATAGTTTCGTTCATGAGAGGGCGCTGTGATGAGCTTTCCGAGAAATATAAGCTCAATTTCACCTTACTTGCAACTCCCGCAGAAGGACTTTCAGGCAGGTTTATAAGGATGGACAAAGAAAAATTCGGCGAAATCCCCGGGGTGACAGACAGAGAATATTATACGAACAGCTTCCACGTGCCGGTGTATTTCAATATTTCCGCTTATGACAAAATCAAAATAGAAGCGCCTTATCACGCTCTCACAAACGCCGGACATATAACCTACGTGGAACTCGACGGCGATACGGCAAATAATCTCGAAGCATTCGAAAGCATAATCAGGTGTATGAAGGAGTCCGGCATCGGATACGGCAGCATAAACCACCCCGTGGACAGAGATCCGGTTTGCGGCTACAACGGTATCATAGGCGACGAATGTCCTAAGTGTCATCGTCACGAGGGGGACGGAGAACAGAATTTTGAGCGTATCCGCAGAATAACGGGTTATCTTGTGGGGACCCTTGACAGATTCAACGACGCCAAACGCGCCGAAGAACGCGACAGGGTAAAACACGGCTTATGATAAGGATAGCAGGGTACGTCAACGATTCGATAACCGACGGGTCAGGACTCAGATTTGCACTTTTCACGCAGGGCTGTCCGCACGGCTGTGAGGGATGCCACAACCCGCAGACCCATGACTTCAACGGCGGAAAAGAGGTGTCGGCGGAGGAGGTGATCGCTCTCATAGACGCAAACCCCATTATCACCGGAGTCACATTTTCCGGCGGGGAGCCGATGTGTCAGGCAAAGGAACTGATACCCGTAGCGGAACACGTAAAGAGAAAAGGGCTTCATCTTGCCGTGTATACGGGATATACATTTGAAGAGCTGATGGCCATGAAAAACGAAAACGTTATAAGACTGATCGGGTTATGCGATATTATCGTGGACGGCAGATTCGTCAAAGAACTGAAAAGTTACGATCTCAAGTTCAAAGGCAGCTCAAATCAGCGCGTCCTGGACGCGGCAGCTTCATTGGCGCAGAAAGCGCCCGTTCTCACCGGCGATAAAAGGTGGATATAATAAATTTTTACGGATTTTTGTCGTAAAAGATAAAACAAGCATTTTTTCTATTTTCTGAATAGTTTTTTGGCGCTCCGGCGGTTTCTGCCTGAAATATCGGCATTTTCGTTCCGGAGCGCTTCTACTTTGAGTTTTTTGTTTATTTCTTCTATGCGACGGTTACGAGTTTCGAGATAGTTTGCATAAAGCTGCTTTCCTATGTATGCCACACATACCATCATTCCGATTATGCATATGCCGGCAATAATGTAATTTTCCATTTTACGCCTCCTTTTAAGCATTATAATGTTATTCGATTATCGCCCGGAGCAATATATTGTATAATTACGGGTTTTTTTGCCGATATCGATATAATTTGTATTTTCAGCCTGTTTCAAAGCTCCGGGTGTCCGGAAAAGCATTCTTTATAAAAAATGTATACGGTCTCTCACGGATGCACATTCTAAATTTGTTTAAAAGGCGTGTCCGTTAAAAGCGTCAGCTTCAGACAGGATAATACTACCCTGATTTGAATTGACTGTCGGTTTTTAGATAAGCAACGCCGTAAATGCTGACTTTGCTTTGATCGGAAAGGAGTGTCGGCATTTAAGGCGCCGGACGTCTGAAGGAGGTTTTATGAAAAAATTGATTTTATTGATCGTGTTGGTATGTATTGCCGGAATATTTGCCGCTTGTTATCCGCAGGAAAAGACGTCGGATAATTCTTTGCCTTTGTACAGGCTTTCCGCTGACGTCGACAGAGAGGTATACATGTCCTCAGACGCTCTCGAAAAATTCGCCAAGATAGAAAGTACGGTCAATCAGGTTGAAAGCGTAGAAGAGAGCGTGGTTCTCGGTTACGGCGACAGTCTTGTAGTAGGAGTAAAAACGTCGGGAGTATTTTCAGCAAAACAGGATAAACAATTGAAGAGTGCGATAGAAGAAAGCATTAAAAAGAATTTTCCGGAATATAACAATATCTTTATTCTTACACGGGTAAAAGATTATTATATGCTTACAGGACTCAAAAGCAAGCTCGACGAAGGATTGAGTCCCATGGAAGTTTACGAAATACTTCTGGATATGCTCAGAAAAGATTCCAAAGGCCCTAAAATGCCCCGTGATCCTCGTTGTCCCATAAATCGACCCGAAGAAAATACCACAGCTCCATGAGCTCCCCGAAAATGACGGCAGCTCTTAAAGCTCCTTAAGCTCCCCGAAAATGACGGCAGCTCTTAAAGCTTTGCGAGCAAAGTGTCGTATAAAAATCCCGATCGACTTATTTAATGGAAACGGGCGGCATTTACATGCCGCCCTTATATTTTCCTGCCCTTTCCGGAGGGTCTTGATTTTATTGGATTTTAAGTCGGATATCGGGGTCTGTCTGTTTGACACTTTGTGACATCCTGTCGTGCTGCTTTTATCCGGTCCGCACCGATCAGTCTCTGTCAACCTCATATTTTATGATGTCGCCGGTCGATGCATTGATCTCATATTCGTATTCCACGCCGTTCACGAAAAATTCGATTTCGTATATCATGAGTCCGTCGTCCGAGTCAAACTCCGCCTCGGTAAATATCACTTCCGATACATCGAATCCAGCATGTTCGGAGGCTATCGCTTTGGCTTCGTCAAGTGAGATTATATTTCCGTTATTGCCGCCCTGACCGGAAGTAAATCTTTCCGCTTCCTTGGAGTGCACTTTGCCCGTAACGGCATTGATCTCGTATTCATATTCGTGAGTGGAGGTAAAGAACTCGATGTCGTATACCGCGATGCCGTCGTCGAAGTCGAATTGGGCTTTTCTGAAGGTGATTTCCGCTTCGGTGAGGCCGGCGTCTGCAAGTGCCGCCTGCTTAGCGGCTTCCACGCCAATATAATTTTCGGAAGGAGCCGATCCGCCTGAGATCACTTCAATATCCTTTGAGTGGACGCTGCCCGTAACGGCATTGATCTCGTATTCATATTCGTGAGTGGAGGTAAAGAACTCGATGTCGTATACCGCGATGCCGTCGTCGAAGTCGAATTGGGCTTTTCTGAAGGTGATTTCCGCTTCGGTGAGGCCGGCGTCTGCAAGTGCCGCCTGCTTAGCGGCTTCCACGCCAATATAATTTTCGGAAGGAGCCGATCCGCCTGAGATCACTTCAATATCCTTTGAGTGGACGCTGCCCGTAACGGCGTTGATCTCATAGTCATATTCGTGAGTGGAGGTAAAGAATTCGATGTCGTATACCGCAAGTCCGTCGTCGAAGTCGAACTGAGCTTTCTTGAAGGCCACTTCCGCCTCGGTAAGGCCGGCGTCTGCAAGCGCTGCCTGTTTAGCGGCTTCCACGCCTATATAGTCTTCTGAAGGAGCCGATCCGCCTGAGATCATTTCTATTTCTCTTGAGTGGATGCTTCCGTTTACGGCGTTGATCTCGTACTCATATTCGTGAGTGGAGGTAAAGAACTCGATGTCGTATACCGCGATGCCGTCGTCGAAGTCGAACTGAGCTTTCTGGAAAGTTGCTTCCGCTTCGGCAATTCCGGCGTCTGCAAGCGCCGCCTGTTTAGCGGCTTCCACGCCTATATAATTCTCGGAAGGAACAGAACTGCCGGTAATTAATTCTTTTTCTTTTTTGTGAACGTTGCCTGTAAGGGCATTGATCTCATATTCATACTTGTGGGTCGAGGTGAAGAACTCGATGTCGTATACCGCGATGCCGTCGTCGAAGTCGAACTGAGCTTTTCTGAATGTGACTTCCGCTTCGGTGAGACCGGCGTCTGCAAGCGCCGCCTGCTTAGCTGCTTCCACGCTCATATATGAACCGGAGGGATCGGGGTCGATAATGAGGCCGTCTATTTCTTTTGAACGGATTGTTCCGTCAGCGGCGGTTATTTCGTAATCGTACTCGTGGGTTGAGGTGAAGAACTCGATGTCGTATACCGCAACGCCGTTGTCGTTGTCCAGTCTGGCTTTAGTGAATGTGACCTCGGCAGCGGTCAATCCGGCGTCGGCAAGAGCTATATTCTTTGCCTGATCGAGAGTCACGTTAGAAGGGACGATCGTTTCATTGCCGTTGGTTACGAGTCTCATTTCTTTGCGTACTACTGTACCGTCTTCGGCAAGGATCCAGTAAACATATTCCGTATTATCCACAACGAAACTTATTTCGTAAACTTTCATGCCGGTTTCCGCGTCATATTCGGTATTGACTACTTTTGCGTCCACACCTTGGATCCCGGCGTCTGCGAAAGCGATACTCAATGCGTTGTTTGTGCCTATCGAATAATCTTTGTTATTGTCCGAGAGGCAGCCGGTTACTGCCAAAGCCGATATCGCAAGCAGTGCAACGCATATCAATGTCAGAAATACTTTTTTTGCTTTTTTATTTTTATTCATAGAGCGTAATCTCCTTTGCTTTTGATGTCGACAGTTTAACAGGCGAACATTAGACATTCATTAGCAAAATGGAAATTTCGGAATTTTTTTAAAAATTTTTTTCGTGTTTTTTTCCGCGGTCATTCCCGTGACTTTCGGTGCGGAAGATGCAATGTGAAGGTGCTTCCTTTGCCGGGCTCGCTTTCTACGCTCACTTCGCCGTCATGCATTTTTGCGATTTCTTTTACCATCGACAAGCCGAGTCCGGTTCCTGTATTTGAACGCGAATTATCTGCCTGATAAAATCTGTCGAATATTTTCTTTATGTCTTTTTCCGCTATACCTATTCCGTCGTCTTTCACCGAAAGTTCTGTCTCATTTTCTTTTTCCGTCAGGGTTACGTATATATTGCCGTTGTTTTTTCCGTATCTGTAGGCGTTGCTTATGAGGTTGGTCAGAAGACGCGTCAGCAGTTCTTTGTTGCCGTAATACATCAAAGGCTTTATCGTGCGGTATTTAAGCGTGATATTGTTTTCCTTTATCAAAGACATATCTGTACATACATCTTCGGTAAGCTGTCCCAGATCCAGCTGAGTTTTGACGTATTGTTCCGATTTTAATTCGAGTCGGGTAAAAACAAGCATATCATTTATAAGCTTTGACATTTTTTTGCCTTGTCTTTGTATTACAGAAAGCGCGTTTCTGTATTCCTCGTTGCTTTGGGGCGTGTCCAGGGAAAGCTCGCATTGGGCAAGAATGACGGCGACGGGTGTACGCAGTTCATGCGAAGCGTCTGAGGTGAATTGTTTTTCAGTCTGAAAAGAAGCGTCCAGTCTGTCAAACATTTTATTGAAACTGTCTGCAAGCAGGTGTAGCTCGTCTTTTCCCTCGCCTATTTCGATGCGTTTTTTAAGATCTCCTCCTTCGCTTATGTGCGCTGCCGAATCGGTGATTTTCCGGACAGGTCTGAGCATCCTCCCCGCAACTATATAGCCTCCGACTATTGCCAGCAGAACAAGCGAAGGCAGTATTATCAGGGTAGTGCGCGATATGGAATTCATCTGTACTTCGCCCTGTTTTTCGGAAACAACTCCTCGGAGCCATAAACCTTCTAATCCCGGTTCGGAAAGCTTGCGGTCATAAATGAAATAGATGGTACCGTTCACGGTGATGCGCTGTATTTCCGAATCGGAAAACTCGATATCCTTGGTATAACGCGCGACCGGGTTTTCACCGTAAAGCATTGATCCGTCCTGAAGGTAAAGAGAAGTATATACCTGATTGGTTGCGATCAGGAAGCTGTTGTCTATCTCGAGATAGCCTTCGTTGTACCTTATATAATAGCGCACGTCGCCAGAAGTATCTACATCATCGATATTATCGTGATAATCGATATCGTTTGTGCTGTCCTCGACCATTTCGATAAGACTGTCACGTATGGATTTCTGAAGCACCTGATTGCTTACTCCCAAAACAAGTACGCAGGTCAGTGCGATAATTATTATAAAAGCAACGGAAAACCAAAGCGTAATTTTTGTACGGATAGTCAATCTTTTCACCTTTTGTTTTTCCTCCTCGGCGCAAACGGTCCGGGTCAATTATACCCGATAACTGATTTTTGAGATTTATATTCCGAAGCTGTCCCCGAAAACCCGGGATATTTCTTTATTTTTTCCGGCAGTCAGACGCGGCTGTTTTCTATGCGTGTGATCTCCGTTCGGAATATTTCTTTATTTTTTTCCGGCACTCAGACGCGGATCTGAATATAATTTTGCTCGCAAATCGGAAAAGCTTGTTCCCCAGCACGAACGCCTTCTTACGGGAAGTTTTGCCGCTTCAGACAAGCCTTCCGGACGAGGTAACTGACCGTGATTTGTCTTTATTCTTCTTTGAGCACGTAGCCTCGTCCTCTGAGCGTATGGATAAGTTTTTTATTCTGACCGTCGTCGATTTTTTTTCTGAGATAACTGATATAAACGTCCACAACGTTGGTCCCGCCTTCGTAGTCGAAATTCCACACGTGATTTTCGATTTTTTCTCTTGAAAGAACGATCCCTTTGTTGAATATCAGGTATTCCAGAAGCGCGTATTCCTTGGCGGAAAGTTCTATGATCCTGCCGTTTCTTCTGACAGTTTGCGTCGCGCAGTCTACAGTCAGGTCCGCAGCCGAAAGCACATTGCTCGTAACTCCGAAAGAGTTTCTCGTAAGTGCTCTCAGCCGTGCCATAAGTTCTTCAAATGAAAACGGCTTTACAAGATAATCGTTTGCGCCGCTGTCCAGTCCTTTTACTTTGTCCGAAACGGCGTCGCGTGCGGTCAAAAACAGTACGGGAGTCGTTTTCCCGGACGCGCGAAGTTGTCTGAGTACCGTGAAACCGTCTGCTTTCGGCATCATGATATCGAGTATTATGACGTCATAATCGGTCATTTTCAAGATATTTAAAGCTTCTTCTCCGTCAAAACAGCTGTCGGTACTGTATCCTTCGGAGGCGAGCTTTTGCGTTATGATGCGGTTCAGGTCTTTTTCGTCCTCGGCAAGCAATACTCTCATTTTTATCCTCTCCTTATGATAATATTGTGCGCTTGTTCAAGCTGTCTTTATATTATACATGATAAACATTATAATTTCATTAGAACCGTCCGGAAAAACCGGATTTTATACCAAAAAAACCGGATTTTATACCAAAACGACCGGAAAAGCGTAACACAGCGCAGTCCGGTCGTCGAATTTATTTTATTGTTTCCTGAATGTCCGTCGCCATATGGTCCTGAGGACGGCGGCATGTTACAGATCGCTTTTATTTGCAGCAGCATTTTTTCCTGCCCATAACAAGACAGGCAAGGTCAACGACTTTGCTGCTGTATCCCATTTCGTTGTCATACCAGCTTACGAGTTTTACGAAAGTGGGGGTAAGCATGATACCTGCATTGGCGTCGAATACGGAGGTATTGAGTTCTCCGATAAAGTCGCTGCTGACGACGGCGTCTTCGGTATAGGCGAGGATGCCTTTCATTTCGTTTTCGCTTGCTCTCTTGATTTCGGCTTTGATTTCGTCGTAAGTGGCAGGTGTAGCGAGGTTGACGGTGAGGTCCACGACGGACACGTCGAGAGTGGGCACTCTGAAGGACATTCCGGTAAGTTTGCCGTTAAGGGAGGGGATAACTTTTCCTACTGCCTTAGCTGCTCCCGTGCTGCTCGGGATAATATTGCCGGAAGCTGCTCTTCCGCCTCTCCAATCCTTTTTGCTGGGACCGTCAACGGTTTTCTGTGTGGCGGTGGTGGAGTGGACGGTAGTCATGAGGCCTTCGGTGATCCCGAACTTGTCGTGCACTACTTTAGCAAGAGGCGCAAGGCAGTTTGTCGTGCAGCTTGCGTTGCTGACGATCTTCATTTCGTCTTTATACTCTTTGTCGTTGACTCCCATAACAAACATGGGCGCGTCTTTGCTGGGCGCGGTTATCACAACTTTCTTTGCTCCGGCCTGAAGATGTTTTTCGGCTCCTTCCATAGTGGTGAATATACCCGTGGATTCAACAACGACGTCCACTTTGTGTTCTCCCCAGGGGATCGAAGCGGGGTCGGTAAGATTATAAACCCTTATTTTATTTCCGTTTACTATGATACCTTCCTCACAGGCGGATACTTCTCCTTTGAACTGTCCGTGAACGGTGTCGTATCTGAATATATAAGCCATATAATTCATGTCTGGGAAGCCGGGATCATTTATGGCCACGACTTCAACGTCGGGTCTTTCCGCAGCGAGTCTTACCACAAGACGGCCGATCCTGCCAAAACCGTTTATACCGAGTCTGATTTTTTCCATAATTTTTCCTCCTGAAAAATAATACTCACAGTTGCATGCAAAATTCTTTACTTTAAATCACTGTTGTGATAGAATCATTGCAGGGTGATTATACATCATCTTTCCAAATTTTGCAAGAAATATAATCGGGTTTATTATTTCTTATAAAAATCCCTGTCAAAATATATTCAGAAACGGAGGTATGTTTATGTCGTTGGTAACAAGTAAGGAAATGTTCAAAAAGGCGTATCACGGCGGATATGCGATCGGCGCGTTCAACGTCAACAATATGGAAACCATTCAGGGCATTATCGAAGCCGTTAAAGAGACCCGTTCTCCGGTGATACTTCAGGTATCTATGGGTGCAAGGAAATATGCGAACATCATTTATCTTAAAAAGCTTATCGAGGCGGCTGTGATAGACGCCCCCGAGATCCCTATCTGCATGCATCTCGATCACGGCGATTCTTTCGAAATCTGCAAGCAGTGCGTGGACGACGGCTTTACGTCCGTCATGATAGACGCCAGCGCTCTTCCTTTCAAAGAAAATATCGAACGCAGCAAAGCTGTGGTGGAATATGCGCATGATCACGGCGTCGTGGTGGAGGCGGAGCTGGGCAAACTTGCCGGAATCGAAGAGCATGTCGTCAACGAACGTTCTCAGTTTACCGATCCGGACGAAGTGGAAGAATTCGTATTCAAAACCGGAGTGGATTCGCTTGCAATAGCTATCGGAACAAGTCACGGCGCTTTTAAGTTTTCGGGGAATGCCCAGCTTCGTTTCGATATCCTCGATGAGGTCGCCCGCAGGCTTCCCGACTTTCCCATTGTGCTTCACGGAGCTTCGAGCGTGCCTCAGGAATTCGTAAAACTCATTCAGCAGTACGGCGGCAATATGCAGGGTGCGGAAGGTGTTCCGGAAGATATGCTTCGCCGCGCAGCCGCGGGAGCAGTGTGCAAGATCAATATCGACAGCGATATCCGTCTTGCCTGCACCGCAACTATTCGTCAACATTTTGCCGAGTATCCCACGCATTTTGATCCTCGTCAGTATCTCGGGCCGGCAAGAACAGCTATCAAAGAAATGGTCAAACGTAAAATCATCAATGTTCTCGGTTCTGCAGATAAAATCTGATAAATCATTCAGTATGAAAAAGGAACGGATTCCCGTTCTTTTTTTTTTTTTACATAAAACCGAATTACTGTATGTTTTACATAAAACCGAATCACTGTATGTTTTTACATAAAACCGAATTTCCGCAGGTTTTACTTATGATATCCGTTGTATCCGTAAGGTTTCACTTATAAACTGCATTGGGATCACGATCGCCCTGAAATATTATTCCGTCAGACTCGATCCATAGATGCGGGAGCAGTATACGGGACAGCCTTTTTACCGGAGCAGAAACTCGGAAAGTTTATTAGCTCAGGACAGTCCTTCTATTACGCCGTCGGGAGATATCGTCATTTTTTCGGTGCAAGGCGTTTTCGGAAGTCCGGGCATGAGCATGATATCCCCGCAGACAGCCACAATAAAACCGCTTCCGGTCCTGAGCTCAAGATCTGCCACCGTGAAGGTGAAATTTTCGGGAGCGTTGATCAGTTTCGGATTGTCGGAAAGTGAATACTGAGTTTTTGCAACAATGACGGGCAGTTTGTCGCAGCCTGTTTCTTTTATCCGTTTCAGACTGGTCTTTGCTTTTGCGGAGAACACAACTTCGCCGGCTCCGTAAATATTGATGGCGAGTTTTTTTATTTTTTCTTCAAGCGAGTCTTTGAAGCTGTAGGCGTAGGTAATCTGAGGGACTTTTGCGTTGGCGAGTTCGATTACCTTGCTTGCCAGCTCGAGTGCGCCGAAGCCGCCCTCCGACCATACTTTTACGGGAATGCAGGGGGTTTTGAGGAAAGCGCAGAAATCCTTTACGGCTTCGATCTCTTCGGGAGTATCCGAAGTGAAAAGATTGAGCGCGACCACGACCGGCAGATTGAAAGCCGCCATATTCGCTATGTGACGTCCGAGGTTTGCGCATCCGACCTCGACGGCGTCTGTATCAGGCAGCGAGAGCTCGGTTTTGGCGACGCCTCCGTGACTCTTGAGCGCGCGTATGGTGGCTACTATCACGGCGCAGGAAGGCTGAATGTCGGCAATCCGGCATTTCAGATCGAGGAATTTCTCCGCTCCGAGATCGGCTCCGAAGCCTGCCTCCGTGACCACATAGTCGGCATATGTCATGGCTGTTTTTGTGGCTATGATACTGTTGCATCCGTGAGCGATATTGGCAAAAGGTCCGCCGTGGATAAATGTCGGGGTCCCGAGAAGCGTCTGTACGAGATTAGGCTTGATGGCGTCTTTTAAAAGTATCGCCATCGCATTATGTACGTTTAGTTCTCTGGCGTATACGGGTCTGTCGTCGTAGGTGTACCCGACAGTGATGTTTCCGAGTCTTTCGATGAGGTTTTCAAGGGAAGTCGCAAGACATACTATCGCCATCACTTCGCTTGCAGCTGTGATGTTGAATTTGTCCGTACGCGTCACTCCGTCCGATACCCCGCCTATCCCGATGACTATGTTGCGCAGGGATCTGTCATTGAGATCGACGGCTCTGTTCCAGATGATACGCTTGGGATTTATGCCCAGTTTGTTTCCTTGGTGCAGGTGATTGTCTATGACTGCCGAAAGCAGATTGTTTGCTGTAGTGATGGCGTGGATATCTCCGGTAAAGTGAAGATTAATGTCCTCCATGGGTACTACCTGTGAAAGTCCGCCTCCCGTTGCTCCTCCTTTTATCCCGAATACCGGGCCGAGACTCGGTTCGCGCAAAGCGAGGCATGTTTTATTGCCTAGGATGTTCATTGCGTCGGCAAGTCCTATGGACACCGTTGTTTTTCCTTCTCCCGCGGGCGTAGGGTTGAGCGCTGTTACCAGGATAAGTCTTCCGTGCGGATTTATGGGAGCGTTTATCTTCGCCTTGTATCTTCCGTAAAACTCCACGTTCTCTTCAGATACTCCGAGATCATCGGCAATTTCCGATACGGGAAAATAATTGAATCGTGAAGCTATGTCTATATCGCTCAAAGCACCTTTTTTCAGTTCATCGGCTATCGCTTTGAATTGTTTTTTTCTGAGTTCTGCTCTTTTACTCATGTTCTTTCTCCGTTATTGCGTATTGTAAACGGCTTTTCGATACCGTTTTTGTTTGATGGTGTTTCAGTCGTTGGCGTAAAGCAGATCGTATAATTCCGTTACGGTGTTTATGGCTTTTACCAGACTCGTGACGGTAATGGAATAGGGCAGCGTACCTTCTTCCACTGTCAGAAGCCCGCCCGCATACATTACCGTTCCGCTGAGCTGACGCATCAGTTCCGTCATGGAAGCTTCGGGGTAATCGAAGGTGCCGTCCGTTTCTTCCGCGAGCTCTTTCACTTCAGTGAAGACGTCTCCGATCGCAGAAGAAAGCAGTTTTTTCGCCTGACTGCTTTGTTTCTGACACTCGGCGATATCTCCGTTTTCCATTGCCTGCAAGGATGAAATCAGGTAATTTATGCAGTATCCGCAACATTCGATAAGTTCGCCGATAAGTTTCGCGTCCATTTTTTGCCTCCGCATTTTATTTTTTCTTTCTCTCGGGCTTTTCGTTGCCGAAGAAAGGTCTCAGATCGTCCCCTTTTACCATTACCGCCTCCCGGGCGATTTTCGCCATGGGCAGGTCACTGTATGAATCGCTGTAAAAGCATTCAATTACTGTTTCGCCGTATATTTCTCTGAATCTGCGCGGTTTTTCCTTTCCGTAGCAGTTTTCACCGTTTATTTTTCCTGTGCGGCTGTCCATCCTTGTGCCGATCAGACTGACATTGAGCTTATCGGTGATCGGTCTCAAGAAAAACTCCGGAGACGCCGAAATTATCACATCGTCACTGCGCTTCTGACCGAGATACCATTTTTTAATCCCGCCGGCATTTTTCTCCCAGAATTTTCCGGCAAGCCGTTCGTTGTTTCCGGTAAAGCGCAGATACACGGAAAAGAGTTCTTTCCCTTTTCCCCTGGGGATAATCCGCAGGAAAAGCAACGCCAGCACGATAAGCTGACAGGGCAGAAGAAAGATGATGTAAGGCCGCCTCACCAGACAATACAGATAAAAACGGGAATAACTCTCATGCTTAAAAATCGTTTTATCGAAATCATATACTCTCACGCAGTCCTCTCGTCTCATATCAAACAATAATCTAACCTTACTATAATACCATATCCGCCTTACGTTGTCAAGTCAAACTCAGGAGCGGAAACGTACGTCCGAATATATTTATATCTGTCTGTTTTGTATATGTCGGCGAAAGATTTTTTGTGAGGCGTCCGACTTTATTTATGCAATATATTAGCGGACTGATACAAGAAAAAACGTCTAAAATTCTGACAGAGGTTGAAATTCGAATGTATTCGTGGTATGATATTTCAAAGAAAAAGATCGGAGGCGCATAAATGTTCAAAAGCATTGAAGAACTCAGAAGTTATTGCAAAGAAAACGAAATAGTGATGATAGATTTCAAAATGGTGGATATTGACGGAAAATGGCGTCATGTGACCATTCCCGCCAAGAATTTCAACGAAAACACGCTTAAATACGGTATCGGTTTTGACGGGTCAAATTACGGGTATGCGGCTCTTGAAAACAGCGATATGGTATTTATTCCGGACATGGCTTCGGCGCGGCCGGACAGTTTTGCTTCTGTCAGGACCCTGTCTATGACGGGTACGGTATGTATAATAGGCAAAGACAGCAATGTTCCTTTCGGGCAGTACCCTAAAAATATCGTTATTGCCGCGGAGAAGTATATGCGCGATATCGGCGTGGCGGACAAGATGATAATCGGACCCGAGTTTGAATTCCATGTTTTTGATAAAGTGAAGTACAAGGTGAAGCCGGGTGAGGCGGCATATTCGTTGGAAACAGCGGAATCCGAGGAGAGCGCTTTCAGCGACGACGAAAAAAATCACGGGTATCATCTGAGCGGACATGACGGTTACCATGCCGATCTTCCGCAGGATGTAACTGCTGATCTCAGGAGTGAGATATGCGTTTTGCTTGAGAAATGGGGTGTGGCGGTAAAATACCATCACCATGAAGTCGGCGGTTCGGGGCAGCTGGAGATAGAAACGGAACTGGGCGAAATGAGCGATATGGCCGATAAGACCATGATTGTTAAGTACGTGATAAAAAATGCGGCGCAAAAGAGCGGAAGGAGCGCCACGTTCATGCCCAAGCCGATATACGGACAGGCAGGAAACGGAATGCATGTCCACATGCTGCTGCTCAAAGACGGAAAGGGTGTGTTTTATGACGAGAAGGGGTATGCAGGCTTGTCTCAGACGGCGCATTGGTTTATAGGCGGACTTCTCGAGCATGCATCTGCGGTGTGCGCATTCACCAACCCTTCTACCAATTCATTCAAGAGGCTTGTGCCCGGTTTCGAAGCGCCCGTGACCATCGGCTACGCCACGGCTAACAGAAGCGCCGTCATAAGGATACCCGCATACGCCAAAACACCCGAAACAAAGCGTTTTGAGCTCAGGAATCCGGACGCTACCTGTAATCCGTATTTTGCCTATGCCGCGATACTTATGGCGGGACTCGACGGTATCCGGAAAAAGATCGATCCTTCTGTCCGCGGGTGGGGACCTTTTGATTTCAATCTGTATAATCTTTCTCAGGAGGAACAGAAGAAGATAGCTTCGTTGCCACGTTCGCTGAATGAGGCGCTCGACGCTCTCGAAAAGGACAACTTATTCCTGACGGAAGGCGGCGTGTTCCCGAAGGAACTGATATCGGCATGGATAAAGCGTAAGCGTGCACAGGCCGCGAGAGTGGAGTCGATACCCAATCCTGCGGAAATAGCGGAATACTATAATTGCTGAGTTTTTTCAAGCCGCCGGGGGACAGAATCCGTTCAGGCGGCTTGAATCCTGAAAAAGGTCGGGAGAGAAATGCGCCCGCCGTGCTGAAAATGCTGTACAAATTTTTCGGGATGTAGTAACATATATAGAGAGTATAGTATATGCTGCCGGGCATGATCAGGCTTTTGCGGTGGACTTATATAAGTTGCTGCCGGAAAGGGAAGCGTCCGGCAGACATCTGAGGAGAATAAATTGGCAAAAACCAAAATCGGAGGTCAGGCGATATTTGAAGGCGTAATGATGCGCGGCGAAAAAAATATCGCTTTGGCGGTAAGAGATCAGAAAGGAGATATTTTATTGGAAACAGAGCGTCTTCCCGAAAGGAAAGGCGCCGCAAAAATCCCGTTTATACGGGGCGTCGTGAATTTGATAAGTACTTTTTCGGGCGGTATGCGTTATATAACGAGATCGGCCGAAATCTGGGGTGCGGACGGAGAAACCGAAGAACAGGTGTCCGAAAAATCTATGAAAGCAGCTACGGCGGTCGGGGCTGTGCTTGGAATTCTCGCTGCCGTATTGCTTTTTATTTTTGTTCCGGATTTTCTTACGAGAGTGATTTTCAATCTTTCGTGGGGCAGGGTGGATTTTTCGGGCTTTTCTGAATTTTTTTCGACCCTTACAAGCAACGATCTTATAGAGAGTTCGGCAGGGATGCTTATTCTGGGCAATATAGCCAAGGGTATTTTTAAGATCGCGATATTTATATTATACCTTGTCTGCGTCAGAAGGATAAAGGAAGTAAAGCGGGTTTTCATGTACCACGGTGCAGAGCACAGAACCATAAACTGTTTTGAGAAAGAGCTTGAGCTTACAGTGGAAAACGTACAGAAGTGTTCTTCTTATCATGACAGATGCGGAACTGCGTTTCTGATATATGTGATCATAATTTCAATAATCATAAATGCCGTGATAGAAGTGTTTTTACCGGGTTTTTACGCGCTGCTCGGAAACAATGCGCTGAAAACGCTGGTAAGACTTATAATAAGACTGGTGTGTCTTATTCCGGTGGCGGCAGTATCGTATGAGTTCTTGATGTTCAACAGCAGGCACGAATGGCTGATACTTAAGCCCCTGAAAGCTCTGGGCAGGGGAATGCAGAGACTCACTACGGCGACTCCGGAAGATTCGATGGCGGAAGTGGCGATAGTTTCATTCAAGACCGTGCTGGAAATGGAGAAAGACCCCGATATCCCCCTTATGAAATTCACGACCGTGGGAGAACTGAAAAAAGAGGCTGCAGAAAAAGGCGTTTCGGAAATGGCGGCGGCAGAATGGCTCATCTGTGAAAAAACAGGCATAAAAAGGAACGCTCTTGACGATAAGTCATATATAAGCGCAAATGCCCTGCCCGGGATAAAGGAAGGACTCTTGCGTCTTGAGGCGGGAGAACCTTTACAGTATATATTAGGCGATCAGCAGTTTTTCGAATATCGTTTCAAAGTGGGCAAGGGAGTGCTGATACCTCGTCCCGAAACCGAAGAGCTTACGGTCAGAGCTTTAGAGCTTGCCGAAGCGGATTCCCGGTTTCTCGATATGTGTGCGGGCAGCGGTTGTATAGGAATAACCGTTGCGCTGAAGAAGGGATGCGAAACGGTCCTTGCCGAAAAGAGTGAAGAAGCTCTGAAATATTGTAGGCTGAATGCCCGGGAGCTCGGAGCGAAAGTCGAGATAGTAAAAAGCGACATGTTTTCTGCCGTGCAGGGCAGATTCGACATAATAGCATGCAATCCGCCTTATATCCCTACTGAAAAGCTCGGTACTCTAGATAAGTGCGTCAGGGACTATGAACCTCTTTCCGCACTGGACGGCGGTTCGGACGGCCTCGATTATTACAGGGTGCTTGCACACGAAGCTTTTTCATTCCTGAAGCCGGAGGGAGTCCTTTTAATGGAGATAGGAGAAGATCAGGGCGAAAGCGTAAAGGAGATATTCGCGGGCCGGAGCGTAAAAATAATAAAGGATATGGAAGGGAAAGACAGGATCGCGGAAGTGTCCGCAGGGGAAAGCGATGTTTAAGAAGTTGGATGATATAAAAAAGCGTTATGATTTTCTGACGGAGGAGATTTCCAGAAGCGAAGTTATAGCCAGACAGGAAATGTGGAAGAAGCTGGTAAAAGAGCACAGCGGTCTCGAACCTGTCGTGGAGAAATACAATGAGTACCGGAAGTATGAAGATCAGCTGGAAGAAACCGAAGGTATGCTCAGGACGGAAAAAGACCGCGAAATGCTTGAAATGCTTCAGGCCGAAAGGGATGAGCTGAAGGAAAAACTCTCCCATACGGAAGAGGAACTCAAGGTTTTGCTGCTGCCGAAGGACCCCAATGACGAAAAGAACGTCATAATCGAGATCAGATCGGGTGCGGGAGGCGAGGAAGCCTGTCTTTTTGCTTCACAGATAAGACGGATGTATTATATGTACGCCGAAAGGAAGCACTGGCGCATAGAAGAACTCGGACTCAACGAAACGGAGCTTGGCGGAATCAAGGAAGCTTCGTTTACCGTTGTCGGGAACGGGGCATACAGTAAACTCAAGTATGAGAGCGGGGTGCATCGTGTGCAGAGGGTGCCGGCTACCGAATCTCAGGGCAGAATACACACCTCCACTATAACCGTGGCGGTGCTTCCCGAGGCTGAGGACGTTGACATAGTCATTGACGAAAAGGATCTTAAGATTGACACCTACCGAAGCGGAGGTGCGGGCGGACAGCACGTAAACAAAACGGAAAGTGCGATAAGGATGACACATATACCCACGGGAATAATAGTGGAATGTCAGGACGAAAGGAGCCAGATAAAAAACAGAGACAAGGCAATGAAAGCTATGAAGAGCAAGCTTTATGATCATTTTCAGTCCATAGCCGACGCGGAATATGCAAAGACGCGCCGTACACAGGTCGGGACCGGAGACAGAAGCGAACGGATACGGACGTATAATTATCCTCAGGGGAGGGTGACCGATCACAGGATAGGTATGACTCTTTATTCTTTGGAAAATTTTATGAACGGCGATATGGACGAAATGATAGAAGCTCTCGCCATAGCCGACAGGACGGCGAAATTGCAGTCGGGTGGCGAGTGAAGCCGTGTGCAGCGCAACGAACAATTGCGGTGCAACGAACAATATCAGAATACAAGTTGAGGAATCAACATAAAAATAACTCAGGACGGTGAAACTTATGAAAAAATTAGCAGTAAGAGCCGGAATAGTCGCTCCATCATTGACTTTGGCAATTACGGCACAGGCAAACAAGCTTAAAGCGCAGGGTGTTGATATAGTCGGATTTACCGCCGGCGAGCCTGACTTCAGGACTCCCGAATATATAGTCGACGCGGCGAAGGAGGCATTGGACAAAGGCTTCACGAAATATACTCCCGCTTCTGGTACGGCAGAACTCAAAAAAGCCGTGTGCAGCAAGCTTGAAAGGGAAAACGGGCTTATATATGCTCCCGAAAACATAGTTATTTCATCCGGAGCGAAGCAGTCGCTTTATAACGTGATGCAGATACTGCTTGACGAAGGCGACGAAGTCATAATAATAAAACCCTATTGGCTCACTTATCCGGAAATAATCAAGCTCAACGGCGGAGTTCCCGTTTATGTGGATACGAAAGCCGAAAAAGGATTTATTCCCGATATAAACGATATAGAAAAAGCCGTCACTTCAAAGACAAAGGCAATAATCGTAAACTCTCCCAATAATCCCACGGGGGCGGTGTACTCCGAGGAGGAGATCAGAGCCGTTGCACGGCTGGCGCAGAAATACGATCTGTGGATAGTTTCGGACGAAATATACGAAAAACTTGTTTATGACGGAAAGAAGCACGTTTCCTTCGCTTCAGTCAGTGAAGACGCGAAATCCCGCACATTCGTGGTCAACGGGCTGAGCAAAGCTTACGCTATGACGGGATGGCGTATCGGTTATGTTGCCGCGCCCGACGCGGAATCCGCCAAAGCCATGGGGTCCATTCAGAGCCATGAAACAAGCAATCCCAACAGTGTGGCGCAGTATGCTTCTGTTGCGGCGCTCGGAAGCGAAGGCGATAAAGTTATAGATTCCATGGTGCGTGTTTTCGATGAAAGAAGAAAACTCATGCTTTCTCTGCTCGAAGGAATAAAATATATAAAACCTGTCGCGCCTTCGGGAGCTTTTTATGTCATGATCGACGTGAGCGGAATAATAGGCAGAAGCGTAAACGGCGAGATCATCACAACGCCCATGCAGCTGAGCAAAGTACTGATAGAAAACGCTAATGTCGCGGTGATACCGGGTGAGTGTTTCGGAGCAAATGAGTATATCAGACTTTCCTACAGCCTGAGCGACGACAAAATAATCGAAGGAATAAAAAGGATAAAAGCTTTTACCGAAAAAATAAATTAACGGAGGTGCCCTGATGATAAAGGTCTTCTACGGGGAAAGAGGAAGCGGAAAAACAAAAAGAATGGTAGATCATGCCAACGATTATGCGCTTTCCGCAAAAGGCAACGTCGTGTATCTTGACAGAGACGTCAACCGTATCCACGATCTGGTCCACGAAATAAGGCTGGTCAACGTATACGACTTCGGCATCCGCGACGGAGCCTCACTGATTTCATTCATCAAGGGTCTTCTTGCGGGAAACAGCGACATTGAAATGGTTTACATCGACAGTGCCGCAAAAATAATTTCCGGCGAGTACGAAGATATGAAAAAGCTTTTCTCGGAAATGGAAAACATATGCAGAGAGCACGGAGTGGACTTCGGAGTCACCGTGGAAGGGAAAGAAGAAGAAAAGCCCGACTTTATTCTGCCTTATATTTAAATCATATTTAAATCAGGTGAAAAGATGGCTAAAGTAAGTTTCAAAGAGTTTATTTCCACAAAGCAGGGGAAAACGATCATAATCGCGCTTATATCCGTACTTGCCGTCGGATTGGTGGTGGGGCTCGTAGTCGGGGTAGTGGGCACAACGGGGAGTTCTTCCCTCGAAGTTGCCTCCCGCGCCGAGATCCGCGCACGCGTTGCGACGAAATACATCGTTCCCGACGTGGAATGCACTTCAGGCACGCTCCTTTTCAACAGAAGTCTGACGTCGGCTCAGATGTCCGAAAAGGAAAACGACGAGTATATAGTGAAATATGAGATGGTGGTAAGCCGTATCAACGACGAAGGAACTTCCGTGGGCTATATAATAACCGCAACCTGTACCGACGGCGTGGTTTTTGATCCTTCGCTCATACAGTCGCCACAGGGTTTTACCAAGCCGTATTATGCAGAAAGCGACACCGAAATGCTTTATCCGGTGTACGTGGAACGCGTTGAAAGGAACGATACGGAAATTCCTTATCTTGTCAGCCTGCATTTTTGGTATAACGAGCAGATTTTTGTCTTTTCGACAGGTATAACCACGCTCAACGACACGTACTACGGCGTTGATATTTTGCTCAAAGAAATAGACGCTTTGGTTTTGTGATGATAGTCGGTGTGAGGGTTTTAGTCGCATAGCCAGAACTTTCTCTTTCTGATCAGGCGGACGTTTACCGGCAGATTCCGGAAACAGACAGCCGAGGAACGATATTTTACGCCGAGATAAAATTGCGGGCAGCAGTATAAACGACAATATCGTGACAGAACGGAATGAAACAGAAAATATATCGAAAAAAGCTCGGGGCGGAAGTTTAACTTCCGCCTTCGTTATGTGGATACGAAAGCTTGTGCGTCTTGGTTTTCCGGATATTTGAGAGATTTTCGAAGCCCGAACCCGTTCTGACGGGTTTTTTGTCTGTCTTACGGCGTCAGAGGTTTGTTCGGGTTTGGTCGCCAAGCTGCGCCGGCCGGAATTATTGCCGAGTCTGAAGGGTTTTCCGGATATTTGAGAGATTTTCGAAGCCCGAACCCGTT
>ENA-OYYI01000086-OYYI01000086.1-human-gut-metagenome-genome-assembly--contig:-NODE-86-length-49614-cov-10.647410_pt1 | contig 49614 bp, 41 predicted proteins | sample MGYA00244063_ERZ653448 | MGnify/ENA primary metagenome ERZ653448 (study PRJEB26926, sample SAMN06165192) | human gut metagenome | biome: ENVO:00009003; feature: ENVO:2100002; material: ENVO:00002003...
CGTGACAAACATCGACGATTATACCTTCTATGGTTGCGCAGGTCTTACGAGCATAACAATCCCCGATAGCGTAACGAGCATCGGCAAGAGTGCCTTCTATGGTTGTGCAGGTCTTACGAGCATAGTTTTCCCCGACAGCGTGAAGAACATAGGGAGTTGCGCCTTTTTTGATTGCGCAGGTCTTACGAGCATAACAATTGGAAAGGGTGTGACGAGCATCGGCATTTCTGCCTTCTCGTGCCGTGAACTGACAAGCATTTCTGTTGTAGAAGGTAATACAAAATATCATTGCGCAGGAAATTGTCTTATTGAAACGGAAAGTAAAACATTGGTTTTTGGTTGTAAAACAAGTGTCATTCCTACGGATGGAAGCGTGACGAGCATCGGCGTTCGGGCATTCGATATGTGTAGCGATTTGACGAGCATAATTATTCCCGACAGTGTAACAAGCATCGGCAATTATGCCTTTGATGGTTGCACCAGTCTTACGAGCATTACAATCGGCAACGGTGTGACGAGCATAGGCGAGGAAGCCTTTTGGGAATGCACCGGTCTTACGAGCATTACTTTTAACGGTACTATTGAAGAGTGGAATGCAATTTCAAAAGGCGCTTATTGGAACGTGGGCGTGCCGTGCACGTGTAAGGTTGTGTGTAAGGACGGAACAATTTAATAACAACAAAATAAAACCATAAAAAAGCCCCTCTGCGACTTGCGGAGGGGTTATTTTAATAAGGTAACAGCAACTTGCCGGAAGGCAAAGTTCATCGTCGGGGGCGATTTCAGCCGGTCGGAAAACGGATTTCACAATTTCGCCGTCTCGAATTTATTTTGTTGTAACGCCCGCGTTACATCTTGTCGGGGGCGGCGATGCCAAGAAGCGTCAAGCCCGTTTTGATGACTTGTTTCGTCGCTTTGGTGAGAAGGAGCATTGCGTTTCTTTGCGGTTCTGCCGCGTCGATTATGCGGTGCTCGAAATAGAACTTGTTATAAGCCTGACATACCGCCATAACCGAGCGGGCGACGTAACAGGGCTCGTATTTTCTCACGGCGTCCGAAAGGGCGTCGGGGAAAGCGGCGATTGCCTTTACCACCGCGACGGCGTCGGGATTATCGAGAGCCGAATAATCTACGTTTTCGGTTATCTCGGCGCGGGATAACACGCTTGTGCATCGCGCGTGAGTGTATTGTACGTACGGTCCCGTTTCTCCTTCGAAAGAAAGCACGCGGTCATAACTGAAGACGACGTCTTTGATACGGCTGTTATAAAGGGCCGAAAACACCACCGCGCCTACGCCTATGACCTCTGCGACTTCGTCCTTGTTTTCGAGAGTCTGCGATTTTTCGTCAAGCACGGCGCGCGCTTTTTCCACCGTGCGGTTGAGAACGTCCTCAAGGAAAACCACCTTTCCTTCGCGCGTGCTCATTGCGCCGTCCTCCATCGAAACCATACCGAAAGCGACGTGTTCCAAATCTTTATACCAGTCGTATCCCATAAGTTCAACGACCTTAAACCACTGTTTAAAGTGCAGATTCTGCTGATAGGCCACAACGTACAGACATTTATAAAAGTCGTAAGTTTTTTTGCGGTAAAAGGCCGCGGCAAGGTCGCGGGTCGCGTACAAAGTAGCCCCGTCGGCTTTTAAGATAAGGCACGGCGGCATGTTGTATGCGGACAAATCCACAACCTTTGCGCCGTCGCTGTCGCACAAAAGACCTTTTTCCTGCAATTCGTCGATAACGGGTTGCATTTTGTCGTTGTAAAAACTTTCGCCGGCATAACTGTCGAAGGAAACCTTAAGACGTTTATAGGTTCTGTCGACTTCCTTCATAGTAACCTCTTTGAATTTGTCGAACAATGCGACGGCCTCGGGGTCTCCGTCTTCGATTCGTTTGAACCAGCGGCGGGCTTCGTCGTTTAAAGAATCGTCGGTTTCGGCACATTTATGAAATTTGACGTATATGTCGAGAAGGGTGCGGATACCGCGGTTTTCAAGGTCTTTTTCGTCGCCCCATTTTTTATAGGCAACGATAAGTTTGCCGAATTGCGTACCCCAGTCGCCGAGGTGGTTTATACCCACGGCGTTGTATCCCAGAAATTTATAAAGCCGATAAAGCGCCGCGCCGATAACAGTTGTCATCAGGTGTCCTATATGGAAGGGTTTCGCGATGTTTATCGAGGAATAATCTATACACACCGTGCGGCCGCGACCCTCGTCGGACGCGCCGTAGGCGTCGCCTTCGGAAAGCACTTTTTTGAGAATGCGCCTGTTGAAATCGCTTTTGTCGAGATAGAAATTGAGATATCCGTTTTTCGGTTCGACATTGCTGAGAAAATCCGCCGTGTCGCTTGCCGTAATGGTTTCGGCAAGTTCCTTTGCGATAACGACGGGGGATTTTTTCAGAAGTCCGGCAAAACGGAAACAGGGCAGGCAAAAATCGCCGTTGTCCGATTCCTTCGGGACGGTAATAAGCTTTTCGATTTCCTCGCGGCTGACGCCGTCGATATCGATAAGTCGGGAAAGTTCGTGTCTGTAATCCATAAATCGCCTTTTATAAGTAAAGTTTAGATTATTCTATCATAGTAAGAATTTTTTGTAAACCAAACTTTTTCATTCTCTTTACTATCGCCGGAAAATGTTGTATCATAATAGGACGAAATTATCAGAGGTGCATTATGAAATTAGGCGTAGTGGGTCTTCCCAACGTTGGGAAAAGCACTTTGTTCAACGCAATCACGAATGCCGGCGCGATGAGCGCGAACTATCCGTTCTGTACGATAGAGCCGAACGTGGGCGTAGTCGCCGTGCCCGACGAAAGACTAAATAAACTCGCAGAATTATATAACAGCAAGAAAATCACTCCCGCAACGGTGGAATTCGTGGATATCGCGGGCCTCGTCAAAGGCGCGAGCAAGGGCGAAGGACTCGGCAACAAATTTTTATCGCATATCCGCGAGGTGGACGCAATCGTTCACGTCGTAAGATGTTTCGACGACGAAAACGTTACGCACGTATCGGGGAGGGTGGACCCCGTATCGGACATAGAAACCATAAATCTCGAACTTATTTTTGCGGATATGGAAACCGTAGAGCGCCGCATCGCGAAAGCGCAGTCGATGGCAAAGGGCGGGGATAAAAAATTTATCGCCGAGGCAAACCTTCTGACCCGTATATATAAATGGCTCGAAAGCGGTAAACCCGTAAGAACAATGGAATTGTCCGACGACGAAAAAGAGGAAGTAAAAGGATTTTTCCTGCTTACCGACAAACCCGTCATATACTGCGCGAACGTCTCGGAAGACCAGACCGACGGCAACGATTATACCAAAAAAGTCGAGGAATACGCAAAAGCGGAAGGCAGCGAAACCGTCGTGATTTCCGCCAAAATCGAGGAGGAACTCGCGGGGCTTTCTCCCGAAGAAAGAAAGGCGTTTCTCGACGACCTCGGAATAAAAGAGGGCGCGTTGCCGAAGCTCATTACCGCCTGTTATAGATTACTGGGTCTCATCAGTTATCTTACCGCCGGCGAAAAGGAAGTAAGAGCCTGGACGATTGAACGCGGAACGAAAGCGCCTCAGGCCGCGGGAAAAATCCATTCCGACTTCGAAAAGGGTTTTATCCGTGCCGAAATAGTAGATTATCATACTCTTTTGGAACTTGGCAGTTTCAACGCCGCAAAGGAAAAGGGCAAAGTAAGAAGCGAGGGAAAGGACTACGTTATGCAGCCCGACGACGTGGTTTTATTCCGTTTCAACGTATAAAAAGCGAACGAGGATTTTTAAAAAGATATGCGTCGCTAAAAACAAAAGCCGTCCCGACGGACGGCTTTTGTCGTTACTCCTTGGTAAATTCGTTGTTGGTGCATTTGGGACAAGGGGGCATTTTGTCCTTAGAGTCCAGACATACCTTGGTGTGGCAGTTTGTGCAGGAATAGCAGCCCGCACCCGGTTTTTCGCCGGTTTTGATGATACGATTGCTCATTTTCAACCTCCGTAAGTTTGATAATAAGATTTTTTCAGTCTTTTGCGCAAAATATACGCGGATTTTTCAAATGCGGTCAAATCCTTGCCTTATCTTTGAAATAAGTATATAATTTTAACAAAGTTATTTTTATCGGAGGCTTTATGCTTTTAAGCAAACTTGTCGGCGAGCGCGTAAAGGAAGCGCCGTCGGACGTAACGATTTTAAGTCACGTTTTGCTTGCCAGGGCGGGTTATATCAAGCCCGTGGCAAACGGAATATACTCTCTTACAAGTCCCGCGCAACTTATGGCGCTTAATATCGAAAACATCATAAGGGACGAGATGAACAAAATAGACGGACAGGAAGTCAAGTTCCCCGTCGTGATGCCGCGCGAACTGTGGGAATTGTCGGGCCGATATTACAGTATCGGCAGCGAAATGGTGCGTTTCAAGGACAGAGGCGGCAAAGATATGCTGCTCGGAATGACTCACGAGGAAGCGGCGGTTCATATGGCGAAAAACACCGTTTCGAGTTACAACCAGCTGCCCTTTATGATTTATCAGATTCAGACTAAATTCCGCGACGAGCCGCGTTGCCGTGGCGGCCTTATAAGGGTAAGGGAATTTACGATGAAAGACGCTTATTCTTTCCATATGACGCAGGAAGACCTCGAAAAATATTATGCGCGCGCATACGACGCGTATATGAATATTTTCCGTCGTATAGGCCTTAAACGCTTTATCGCCGTCAAATCGGACAGCGGAATGATGGGAGGTAACGTCGCGCACGAATTCATGCTTTTAACGGACGTCGGAGAGGACACCCTCGTGCTTTGCGACGAATGCGGTTATAAATCGAATATGGAAGTCGCGACGGGCGTGAGAGAAGACGTCGATTTCGGCGAAGACAAGCCGATGAAAGAGGTTTTCACTGGCGACGCAAAGGAAATTTCCGCCGTATGCGATTACCTTAAAGCAAAACCCTATCAGACGATAAAAGCCGTCGTTTATGCCGTAAAAGGCGAAAAGACGATAGTCGTGGCGTTTATAAGAGGCGACCTCGAAGTAAACGAAGCGAAACTCAAAAAAACCGTTCAGAAAAACGTCGTGCCTTGGGAGGCGGACGGCGAAAGCGGACTCGTTGCCGGCAATATCGGTCCCGTAGGTCTTGACGTTAAGGACGCCGTCGTCGTGTTCGATAAATCGCTCGAAGGCGCTTATAATATGATAGCGGGCGCAAACAAGGCCGAATATCATATCGAAGGCGTCAACGTTGCGCGCGACGTCGGACCCGAAAAATACGCGGATATCGCAAAGGTGTCGGCGGGCGACAAATGTCCGGTATGCGGCAAACCTCTGCATCTCGAAAACGGCATAGAAATAGGCAATATTTTCCAGCTCGGCACAAAATATACGAAGAGCATGGGAATGACCGTGCTTAACGAGAAGGGCGAGGCGGTAACTCCGATAATGGGTTGTTACGGCATAGGCGTCGGACGGGCCATAGCGTCCATAGCGCAGGAAAGCAACGACAAAGCGGGTCTGATTCTTCCCGTTACTGTCGCGCCGTATAAGGTGCATATCTGTCCGTTGAGAATAGACGACTCCGCCGTGCGCGAAAAAGCGTTTGCGCTTTACGACGCGCTTAAAGCGCAGGGCGTAAGCGTAATAATCGACGACCGCGAAAACGTCAGCAACGGCGTTAAATTTGCCGACGCCGACCTTATGGGAATGCCTTTGCGGGTGGTGGTAAGTCCGAGAGGACTTGCGGCAAACGAAGTGGAAATCACCGACAGAAAAACGCTCGCTACCGAAAAAGTAAGCTACGACGACGCGATAAATTATATCATCCGCACGCTCGAGAAAAAATACGAGGAACTGAAATAAAAAATGGTACGTATCGGAAACAGCTGGGACGAAATCCTCGCGGACGAATTCCGTGGCGAAAACTATCTAAAAATACGCGAATTTCTGAAAGACGAATATTCGCACCACGTCTGTTATCCGTCGATGTACGATATCTTCAACGCTTTGAAATATACCGATTATTACGACGTTAAAGCCGTAATACTGGGACAAGACCCCTACCACGAGGAAGGACAGGCGCACGGATTGTCGTTTTCGGTAAAAAAAGGCGTCGAAATTCCGCCGTCGTTGCAGAATATATATAAGGAACTGCAAAGCGATTTGGGAATACCGCTTGCAAAACACGGCTGTCTCGAAAACTGGGCAAGACAAGGCGTGCTTCTTCTGAACTCCGTACTGACGGTGCGCGCGCACCTTGCCAACAGCCATAAAAACTGCGGCTGGCAGCAGTTTACCGACGACATAATTAAAAAACTTAACGAGCGGGATACCCCGATAGTGTTTATACTTTGGGGCGCAAACGCCCGTTCTAAAAAACAATATATAACAAATCCGATACATTACGTTATCGAAAGCGCACATCCAAGTCCGCTTTCTGCCTATAACGGATTTTTCGGAAGCAGGCCTTTTTCAAGGACGAACGAATTTCTGAAGTCCGCGGGAATCGAGCCTGTCGACTGGAGAACGGAATAACCGATGCGTGAAAAACTTGCGCTTTTCAATTCGAAAGCGGGCAAAAAACTTAAAAACTTTTTTACACCGACGAGATATATTCTTTTTGGTTTTCTCGCGGTAATAATCATAGGAACGATACTTCTCGTTCTCCCGTTTTCGTCCGCAGACGGCAAATCGATGGGCTTTGTCAACGCGCTGTTTATGTCGACGAGTTCGGTTTGCGTTACCGGTCTCACCACCGTCGACGTAGGGTCGCAGGTCAGTCTGTTCGGACAAATCGTCATACTGTTTCTGATTCAGATAGGCGGGCTGGGATTTATGACGACGACAACGCTTATGTTTATGCTTATCGGCAAAAAGATAAGCCTGAGGGAGCGCGTTACCATACAGGAAAGCCTGTCGCAGGACAGCATGAAAGGCGTAGTGCGCACCACCAGAAACATAATATGCTTTACGTTTATAATCGAAGGTCTCGGCGCGCTTATGCTTATGACGCGCTTTATTCCTTATATGGGAGCGAAGGGCATTTACGTGGCGTTGTTCACGGCCGTATCTTCGTTCTGTAACGCGGGCATAGACGTTATGGGCGGAGTAACCGGCCCCGGCACCAGCCTTTCGGGATTTGCAAACGACCCCGTCGTAATCGTTACGGTGGGCGTGCTGATAATCTGCGGCGGACTGGGATTTCTCGTTTTCAACGACATTTTCAGAAAAAGACGAAATAAACCGCTCAGTCTTCACACGCGCGTTTCGCTGTGGATGACGCTGATACTCACACTTGCGGGGGCGACCGTTTTCCTTGCTCTAGAGTTCAACAATCCCGCAACGCTCGGGCCGCTCTCGACGGGAAACAAAATACTCAACGCGCTGTTCCAGTCCACAACGACGCGCACCGCGGGTTATTTTTCCATATATCAGGGCGATATGTACGACGGCTCTAAAGTCGCAACGATGATACTAATGCTTATAGGCGCCTGTCCCGCGTCTACGGGCGGCGGCGTCAAAACCACAACTGTTTTCGTGATGATTCTGCTCATCGTTTCGGTATTCCGCGATAAGGACGATATAGTGTACAGAAAGGAAACAATCGGCAATAAAACCATTCGCCGGGCGGCGGCAGTAATGATTTTTTCGTTCTGCGCGGCGCTTGCACAGGCGATAATAATGTGGGGCGTCGAAAAGCCGTATAATCCCGGTTTCGGGCTTGTCGACTGCGTATTCGAATCGATAAGCGCCTTCGGCACCGTGGGATTGTCTACGGGCATTACGGAATCTTTGCACATAGCAAGCAAACTTACGCTGTGTCTTACGATGCTTATCGGACGACTCGGCCCCATAACGATAGGTATGGCGATAATGAGGTCGTCCAGAAATACTCCGAAAATAAAATATCCCGACGCCAAAATTCTTATAGGATAGACAAGGAGGTTATATGAAAACACCCAAAATAAAAAATAAACAGTTTGCCATTATCGGACTCGGTCGTTTCGGGTCGACGGTTGCGAAAACCCTTTTCGAAAAAGGCGAGGAAGTTCTCGCGATAGATATCAAAGAGGACGCCGTTACCGCGGCGCAGGATTACTGTACGCACGCCGTCGTCGCGGACGTCACGGACGAGCGCGCTTTCCGTGCGCTGGGAATTGAAAATTTCGACGTAGTAATCATTGCGATTGCAAGCGACCTCGAAGCCAGCGTATTATGCACGCTGACGTGCAAGGAAATCGGCGTCAAAAAAGTTATCGCAAAGGCCGAAAATCTTAAGCATAAAATGGTTCTCGAACGCGTCGGCGCCGACGAGGTGGTGATTCCCGAAATGGAAATGGGAGAAAAAATGGGCGCCCGTCTTGCAAATCCTCTCCTGCACGACATTATGACGATAAGCAGCAAATACAGCATTATAGAAATCGAACTGCCAGAAAGCTGGGAGGGCAGTTCGCTTGTCGCGCTCGATATCCGCAAAAAATACGACGTCAACGTACTGGCCGTCGAAAGAGGAACGGACGTGCTCGTTAACTTCGCCGCCGACGAGCCTTTGCTTAAAGGAGACACGTTGCTTGTTGGCGGAAGCAAGGAGATGCTGGATCTGCTTCAAAACCAATACAATTAAGCAAAACGGCGATAATTCGCGCCTTTTTGAGTTTTTGGCAAAACCTTGCTCGGTTACGTACGCCTGAGTACGCGCCCTCGTAAGAACTTGCCAAGAAACGTCAAAAATCCATCAAATTCTCGCCGTTTTGGGGAGAAAGTTTTTATATTTAAAAAACCCACCTCGCACAGGTGGGATTTGTTTATATCAAACCAAAGGGTTTACATCAGTAGGTGGCATTTAATCATTTCTTGTTGCCAAACTCGTCTTCCAATTCAAGCAAGTAATCCGCGCTGACACCAAAGAATTTTGAAATCGAAACAAGAGCCGACGACGTGGGTTCTGTTTTTCCGAGTTCCCATTTCGCAACGGCGGACTGACTCACTTGCAGCGCCTTTGCGAGTTCGTATTGGCTCATATCTTGTGATTCCCTCAAATCTTTTATGATATCTTTGAACATACTCAAAGAATAATACAAATAAGTATTTTTGTACTTGACAAGTATTAAAAGACTTAATATAATTGAAATAAAGTACAAAAGTACTTAATAATTGCGGGGAGTAAATAATGAAACGTAAAACTACAATAGTATGTATTTTTCTGGTATTGATTTTGTCGATGTTTGTCACATGTTCATTTGTCGCTTGTGATAAAGAAGACGATAATCGCATTGCTTTGACCGTTGACAATGTACAACAATATGTAACTTTGTCCTGCAAGGGATATGGCGATCCTAGCTCTTATAAGAACGGCTATTATTCAAGGTTGTTTGCAAGTGCGTCAACAGAGGGCATAGCCGGATATGAATATGAAAACGTATTTATTACTGTAAAAATCAACTTTGATGATGGTACTAATTATGCTGATCCGGAAATTGATTTGTCTTTGAATGTTGGAGGGAACGCATACGAATCAACAACTTTTTTGATTTGTTTAAAGAACGATTATTATCTTATTCCTTCTACTGTATCCGGAAGCACTATTAGCGCTAACACATATTATGAAATTATTTCAGTTTCCGGTTATGTAAAAAAAGCATAAATGAGAGGTTTTGGGGAAGATATTATTTAATCAAATTATCGCCGTTTTGAGAATTCGATAAAATATCGCATTTTTATTTATACTATTTAGGAGAGTTTTTATGTCAGCACCAGCCAGATGTCCAATGTGTGGAGAAACTTTAATGTGGAAACAAGTTGATACACAGAAAAAAGGATTTAGCGTAGGAAAAGCAGCTTTGGGGGGAATTTTACTCGGTCCTGTAGGTTTGATAGGAGGCGCACTAGGGAAAAAGAAAGTATGGTATGCGTGTGGAAAATGTGGTTTTCAACATGAATATAATGCCTAACCTTTCAAAAGTGTAGCAAACTATACTTAACCCTGTTAAGTCGTGTGTTTTGCAAAGCAAAAAGAAAGACTAACGAAAAAACTTTCGTTAGTCTTTTATAATGTCTTAAAAATCCCTATGGGTAGAGCACCAAACGGTGCGTTTTTGATTGGTTTAATAATTAGTCTGCTTTGTAGGGAAGCAATGCCATAACGCGAGCGCGTTTGATAGCCTCGGAAAGGAAACGCTGATGTTTGGCGCACACGCCGGTCATACGACGGGGCATCATTTTGCCTTTTTCGGTGATGTACTTTCTGAGTTTTGCGGTATCTTTGTAGTCGATTTCGGTGGCCTTATCGACGCAGAACTGGCAAACTTTCTTTTTGGGAATTCTTTTACCGCCCTGAACGGGACGTTTTACTTCTTCACTCATTTTAATATACCTCTAAATTATTAAGCCCTTGCGGGCGAAAATCAGAAGGGCAGATTTTCATCTACGGCTTTAAGGTCGTCGAAAACGCCGTCGTTAGATTCGGCTGAATCTTCGGCCTTCGTGCTGAGGAACTGAACTTCGTCGGCAACGATTTCCGTAATATATCTGCGGCTTCCGTCGGGAGCGTCGTAACTGCGGGTCTGAATTGAACCGCATACGGCCGCTTTACTGCCTTTTTTCAAGTATTTGTTGCAATGTTCGGCCTGCGCGCGCCATACGATGACGGGAAGGAAGTCGGTTTCTCTGACTCCGTCGCCGTTTGAAAATCTTCTCGATACGGCAAGCGTGAATTTGCAGACGGGGATACCCGAACCTGTATTATTGAGTTCGGGATTTTTTGTTAAATTACCGATTAAAAATACTTTGTTCATGAGTCTGACCCCTTTAATTATTTGCGGATAATCATCTGACGGACGATTGCGTCGGTGATTTTCATCTGACGGTCGATTTCGGCGGGAGCCGCGGCACCGGCGGTGAAATTCATCAATACGTAATAACCTTCGTTCTTATCGTTGATGGGATAAGCGTATTTGCGCGTGCCCCATTTGTCGATTCCGTCAACGGTACCGCCGAGCTTTACGACAAGGTCGGAAAACCTGTCGACAAGAGCGGCCTTTTCGTTATCGTCAACGTCGTTGTCGATGATGTAAAGGATTTCGTACTTGTTCATCTTTAATACCTCCTTATGGACTTTGTGGCCTGTTTCGAAGCAGGCAAGGATAACATTGAAACAACTTCAATGTTCATTTATTATAAATAAATAAAAAATTTATGTAAAGCGAAAATTGAAAAAAACTCAATAATTTATATAATTTTTCAGCGTTTTTTTGATTTTTTGCAACGTATTGTCAACCTTTTTTACGGGAAGACCCGACGATTTTGCTATTTCCGAATACGAAAGACCGTCGAGATACAGCGCGAAAATCTCTTTTTCTTCGTCCGACAGAGCCTTTTCTATACCCTCTTTAAGTGCACTTTCCCGCTCTTCTTCGATATACGCTTCTTCGGGGTCGCACAGGCTTGCCGCGACTTCTTCAAAAGGAACGCTGTTGTTCAATGCGCGGTGTTTGTCGCGGCGCTCTCTTCTTATAAGGTCGTAGATTTTCCGTTTTACGCAAAGATATGCAAAAGTTCTGAAGCCGGCGTTTTTTCCGCTGTCGTACGACATTATCGCATTGTACAGGGCGATGGTTCCTTCCTGCAGCAGGTCGTCGTGGTCGCCGCCCGACAAAAAGCAATGGCGCACCGCCTTTGTAACCGTGGATTTATGGCGGTACAACAATTCGTTGACCGCAAGATTGTCCTCTTTTCGCGCAAGAGAGGCAAGTTCTTCGTCGGTAAGTTCGCGATAATTCATTTCAGGTCCTGCCGTACTTTTTCGTAAACGACCACCGCCGCGGCGACGGATGCGTTCAGGCTGTTGATTTTACCCTGCATCGGAATACTGATAACTCCGTCGGCAAGTTCTCTCGTGAGACGTTTTACACCGCTGCCTTCTCCGCCGATAACGAGAGCAATGGCGCCCTTTAAATTGGCGTTATACATAGGTTCACCGTCCATATCCGCACAATAAACATATATATTTTGCTCTTTAAGATATTTTATCGCGTCGTTTACGTTGGTAACTTTCGCTATTCTGACGTGCGAAGCGGCGCCCGCGCTGCATCTTAAAACGGTATCGTTTACGCTTGCGGAGCGGTGCTTTCCGATAATAATTCCGTGTACGCCCGCACACTCCGCGGTGCGGATTATTCCGCCGAGATTGTGAGGGTCTTCGATTTCGTCCGCGATAACTATAAAAGGCGGCCGTCCCGTTGAGTTTGCGTATTCCACGATTTCTTCGGGGGTCGAATAAACGTATTCCGTCTGTATGAGAGCCACTCCCTGATGGCGAGCGTTCTGCGTTATTCTGTCCAGCGCGGTTTTATCGACGAAGGAAATTATTATTCTTTTTTCGCGCGCAATAGCGACGATGTTTTTTATCACGCCGGTATTTTCGCCTTTCTGAACGTATAATTTTTCGGCCGTCGCGTCCGATTTCAAAGCTTCGCTTACCGCGTTTCTTCCCGTTATTAACATAATTCTCCTTATTTTAAAATCATCGACAGAAGTTCGTTCAGTCTGTCGTGAGCCCCCGTCAGATACAGCCAGCCGAGAAGAGCCTCGAACCCGCTTGCTTTTTTATAATCGCCGATCGTGGCGTTTTTTGCGGAGGTTGTGTAATGAGCGTTCCGCGCTCGTCTGAACACGGCCGTTTCCTCTTCCGTCAGGAAGGGCATAAGGCGTTCCGCCGCGTCTGCCTGAGCGGGCGCTTTGATTTCGAGAGTAGCGAGTTTATGAAGTTCCCCCGCCTTTTTCTGCGAATTGAGGGCGAGACGCGTCCTGACGTACAGTTGCTGTACGCTGTCGCCCACAAACGCGAGTACCAAAGGATTCAGAGCGTCGGCCTCGGCTTTGGAAATTACCGTATTCAGAAAAGGAATAGTGTCCTGCATACGCAGAATTATATCATATATGGAAGTTATTAACAAACGATTTTGTATTGACCTTTTGTCGTTTAAGGTATAAAATTTAATTATAAAAAGCGAATTTTTAAGTTTTTCTTACGTTTTAAAAGTAAAATAAGAATTATGAAAAAGTATTTTAAACCACTGCTAACCGCAATTTTGCTTTCGACGCTTCTCGTATGCTGTACGGCGTGCGGATTGCTGTCGTCGTTTTTTAAAGACGATTTCGCGCTCGAAACGGACAGCGTAAATCTTAAAATAGGCGAAAGTTTCGAGGTAAAAGCGACGGGGGGATACGGCGATTTTACTCTTGCGTCCTCCGACGAATCCAAAGTTTCGGTATCCGGAAAAACCATAACGGCGCGGTGGAAAACCGATAAGCCGGTAATCGTTACGGCGGAAAATTCCTCGGGCGAGACGGCGGATATTGCCGTAACCGTGGATTATGCCGACGTTTCGTCCGTAAAAATCACGGCAGACGAGCCTTTCGTTCAACTGCTTAAAAACGGCGATTCCCCGAAAGAAGTAACTTTTTCCGCAGTTTTAAACGGCGGAGTCGACCCCGATACCGAAATTAAATGGACGGTTTTTTGCGAAGATACGGCCGTCGGGACGGGAAAAGGAAAAACCTTCTCCTTTACCCCCTCCGAGCAGTACGTCGGATACGTCGTTCAGGTCGAAGCGGGCGGCGTCGCAGCCTCGCAGAAATTCGGCGCTTACGGCGAAGTTTACGCCTCGTTCGGAAAGACGTCGTATAAGGCGGGCACGAATGCCGACCTTCAGATTCTGTTTTATATTCCCGAAGGAGTGTACGGTTCGGTCGCTATCGAAGTAACATCGGCGGGCGGCGAGTTTTCTTTTTCGGGATACCGTTCGTTTAAGGTATTGTCGGACGGCGTTACGGGCGAACTCGATTTACTTATGGAAACGTCCGACTTTACGGTCGGAACTTATGAAATAACCGTAAAGGTCGACGGCAAAGAAGGAAACAAAATATATCTTACGCTTGCCGATTACGTAGCGGCAAATCACGTAAGCGTATCGGCGGAGGGCAGTCTCGAACAGCACGGCAGCGCGGAAACCGTTACGTTTACCGCCTCGACGTCCCCTAAAAATACAAATCCCGACGAGATAAAATGGTACGTCAACGACGTTTGCCGCGCAATCGGCGCAACGTACGATTTCAGACCCGATTCGTACGGCGAGTACGTCGTAACCGCCTCAATCGACGGCGTAACCGCAAAAGCCGTTACCGTCGTACGTTTCGAGACGGGCAGCCGGAAATGGAACTATACGAAAACCCTTCATTCCTACGGCGGATATGCTCAGAATTCTTATATTGCGTCCGAGGAGGAACTTCGCAACGTAATTCTGTATGCAATCGAAAATCAGATTGAAACCGTCGATATTTACGTTGAAAGCGGAACGTTTTCAAGCGTAAGCGAAGCCGTCAAAAAGGCGAGGGACAGCTCCGAAGAATCGGGAATACTTCCCGGGTATTCCGTAACGGAAAAAAGGACGAACGAATACGAAATATCCATAAGTTATTATGCGGACGACCTTAAATTATACCGAATCGTGAACTCGCCCGATACGGACGCGCCCGATATCAAAAAGAATACGGTACAAAGCGCTTCTCCTTCCGCGCATTATTCGGGAAACGGGGCGACGCACGAATTTTATATCGATACCGTAAGCGATACCATGGCGGTGTCCACAAGCAATATGCTATATAAAGCTGTGGCATGGGGATATAAGCCCGTATTTACGGGAGCGAACGCCGCAAATCTTCAGAGAATTTACGAAAACGCGAAAGACGCGCTCGGAAAAATCGTAAACGACGGGATGACGGACCTCGAAAAGGTTCACGCCATTTACGACTGGATTGTCTGTAGCGTACGCTACGACCACGATTGCGCTGACGCCGTAACGACTTTCTCCGACTCCGCGCTGGACCTTAACAATAAGATGCGCTATTACGGTTTTTATCTCGAAGGCATTTTCCTTGACGAATTTTACGGAAAGGATATGCACGCCGTCTGCGACGGAAAATCGAAGGCGTTCGTGCTTATGTGCGGAATAGAGGGAATAAACGCCGTTCGCGTAAGCGGCGTTGCAGGTACGACCGGCGAAAAAGGCGGACACGCCTGGAACAAGGTTCTTCTTGACGCCGACGACGACGGAGCGAACGACTGGTTCGTGGTAGATACGACGTGGGGCGATACCGCCGTCGGCACGACCGAATATCTTTCGCACGCGTATTTTCTCGTCAACGATTCCTTCGTAAAATCCACTCACGCAGAAAAATCCACTCACGGTTATCCCGCCGCGAACGGCGTTTTCGATTATTATAAAAACACGACTTTCACGTACTTGTCGACGACTTACGATTTGTATGCCGAAAGCACTAGCGAAATAAGCGCAATAGTCAGATACGCCGATTCGAAAGGAATGAGCGCGGTTGAATTTAAAGTCAAAAAAGGCCTTTCGTTGCCCGTCGGTATAGGAATGTACTATTCGCAACAAATGAAAGTCACGACCGATTCTTCAGGCGCGACAGTATATCTGCTATTAAGGTAATAATTCGCGAAATAAGCGCTTTAATAAAAGAAAAACCGATTATAAAGCCTGCGACGTGATAAAAACGTATGTCTCCGCCGCAGGCTTTTTCAAGCACGAAAAACAGCGATAACGCGGTAAACGCAATAAAAAAAGCATCGCCGGCGACCTTTGCGGGTATCCCTCGGTTTTTAATCCGAAAATCGATAACTCCGAAAACCGCGCCGCATACTCCTCCCGTTAACAGAAGGGAAAGAAACATATAGCTTTCGGTTATCGTCGAATACGTCATCTGAAAATTTTGCCCAAAAAATTCTTTTTGTCGAACGATGCCGAAAACCTGATTTCCTTCACCCGTCCCGTCGCCGAAAGTCTGCCCGATTCCACGTTTAGTTCCGAAATACTCAGTCCGTCGCCGGTAATGGATACGTTTTCGCCGCCCTGTACAAGGTTTATGGATTTTTCGTTGTTGGATATAATTTTGCTTACAGCCGTCATCGTAAGTTTGTCGTTTTCAAGCGTCAGACCGCCCCGTTTTGCATTTTCCATAAAAACAATATATGCGATACGGGGCTTAAAATTGACAAATACGAAAGGCTTGTTTATAATATACGTATTCTTTAAGCGAGGAATAAAATGTACGGAGTCATAGATATCGGAAGTACGTCGGTAAGACTGATGGTTACCGACGGAAAACGCGTTCAGAAAAAAATCAACACGACGAGACTTGCGGAAAATATGGGCGCGGCGAATATTCTGCAGCCCGTCAATTCCGAGCGCACCGCGCAGGCCGTGGCGGAATTCTATTTTCAGGCCGTGCAGGCGGGAGCGCGGGAAGTTTTCGTATATGCGACGGAGGCCGTCCGTTCGGCGAAGAACAGGCACGCTTTCGTCGAAAGAGTAAAAGAGTTATGCGGCGCGGACGTCGACGTGCTCGACAAATGTACCGAGGCGGAAATCGGATATCTCGGCGCGGCGGCAAACGGAGATTGCTGCGTTATCGATATGGGCGGGGCAAGTACCGAAATCACGGTAGGAAACGGCAATCGCATCGGGTACGAAAAAAGTCTGCCTTACGGTATCGTCAGGTTAGCCGACCTCGAAAAGTCCGGGACGGAGATGGTTTCGTTTATCGGGAAGTGTCTTACCGGTTACGGCAATCTGCCCCGGTTCGACAAAGTCATCGCAATAGGCGGCACTATTTCCACTATGGCGGCGATGAAACATTCGCTCGAGCCGTACGACCCGTCCGTCGTAAACGGAAGCGACCTTACTTTTGCCGACATTATGGAAATGTACGAGAAAATACGGCCGATGTCTTTCGAAGAAAGGCGAAAGATAAAAGGTCTTCCAGAAAAACGCGCGGATATTATCGCGCCGGGAATACTGATGTACGCGATGATTTTAAAATATATCGGCGCGGATAAACTTACCGTCAGCGAGGGCGACGGCGCCGAAGGTTATCTCATCAGAAAAGGAATTTTGCCGCGCGGTTTCAAAGCCGAATACGCGGAGATATTATAAAGGAACGATATGAAAAAACTCAACAGCAAAGAACTGCGCGCTTTATGGTGCGATTTTTACAAAGAAAGAGGACACAAAATTATTCCGTCGGCGTCGCTTATTCCCGAAAACGACCCCACGGTGCTTTTTACTACGGCCGGAATGCATCCCCTCGTGCCATATCTTCTCGGTGAAAAACACCCGATGGGAAACAGACTTGCCGACGTGCAGGTCTGCGTAAGAACAGGCGATATCGACGAAGTGGGAGACGCTTCGCATTGCACTTTCTTCGAAATGCTCGGAAACTGGTCTCTCGGCGACTATTTCAGGGAAGAAATGATTCCCTGGTCTTTCGAGTTTCTCACGAAGGTGCTTGAAATTCCCGTCGAAAAGCTTGCGGTAAGCGTGTTTGCCGGCGACGAAGATTGCAAAAGAGACGACGAAAGCGCGACGTTATGGAAAAAAATGGGAATCCCCGAAGACCGTATTTTCTTTTTGCCGAAGGAAAACAACTGGTGGGGTCCCGCCGGCGTGACTGGCCCGTGCGGTCCCGATACCGAAATGTTTATCGACACCGGAAAACCCAAATGTTCGGAAAATTGTTCTCCCGCTTGCGATTGCGGCAAGTATCTCGAAATCTGGAACGACGTGTTTATGCAGTACAATAAGCGCGCGGACGGAACGTACGAAATTATGGAACATAAAAACGTCGATACGGGAATGGGACTCGAACGCACGCTGTGCATACTTAACGGGTACGGCTCGGTATATGAAACCGATTTGTTCAGACCCGCCGTGTCGCTTATCGAAAAACTTTCGGGTCACAAATACGGCGAAAGCGATGAAGTTACGAAAGCCATTCGCATTATCGCCGACCACGTAAGGACTTCCGCGTTTCTTATAGGCGACCCGAAAGGAATAGTGCCCGGCAACGTCGACCAGGGTTATATATTAAGAAGACTTATTCGCAGAGCGGTGCGTTTCGGCCGTATTATCGACCTTCCCGAGCGCTCGTTGTCTAAGATAGCAGAGCAGTATATTTCGCAATACGGCGATGTTTACGGATATCTTTTGACAAATAAAGACAGGATTTTGTCAGAACTCGATAAAGAAGAGGTAAGATTTTCAAACACTTTGCAACAGGGACTGAAGGAGTTTGAAAAGGTTATCACGCATATTCCTACGAAAACAATAAGCGGTAAGACGGCTTTCCGTCTTTACGACACTTACGGGTTTCCTATAGAGATGACGGTGGAACTTGCCGGAGAACAGGGTTTCGAGGTCGACGAAGCGGGATACGCCGAAGCGTTTAAAGAACATCAGAAAAAATCGCAGGCCGGCGCCGAACAGAAATTCCACGGCGGGCTTGCGGACAATTCGGAAGAAACGGCAAAGCTCCATACGGCAACGCATCTTTTGCACGCGGCTCTTATGAAAGTTCTTAAAGGAGAGGCGCGTCAGCGCGGCAGCAATATTACCGCCGAGCGTCTGCGCTTCGATTTCGGATTCGACAGGGCGATGACGAAAGAGGAAATTCAGGAGGTCGAGGACCTTGTGAACGAGCAGATTGAAAAGAAAATTCCCGTAGTATGCGAAGAAATGACGGTCGACGAAGCCAAAGCGCAGGGTGCAATCGGCATTTTCGACAGCAAATACGGCGAGAAAGTAAAGGTTTATACAATAGGGGATTTCAGCAAAGAAATCTGCGGCGGTCCTCACGCGGCGAACACGGGCGACCTGAAGTCGTTCAAAATCGTAAAAGAACAATCCAGTTCGGCGGGCGTGAGGAGAATCAAAGCCGTAATAGGTCAATAATCAGGGGTTTTCGGGAAGTCGCGCGGCAATTCGTCTGCCGGCAAGAAAAACCTTATCGAGATAATCGTTTTTATCGGCGTCGCGGTATATATCCGCGGCGTCTTTCGTTTCCAGAGCGATTGCGCCTTTATAGGAGGAGTTTTTCAATCTCGGAAGGAGCGTTTCCCAGTTGATATTGCCGTCACCGGGTATGAGATGGGAGTCTTTTTCTGCAAAATTATCGTGCAGATGCATTGCGAAAAGACGATTTGAATAAAGCGACAGCCAGTCGGCGACGCGCCACAGGTTGTCGTGACCCGAATCGTAACACAAACCGAGATACGGGCTGTCGAAATTATCGAGAACGTAACGCGGATGTTCGCCCGTCATAACGTTTTCGACGGCAAGCCTGACTTTTGCTTCTTCGGCGAATTTAAGAAGATTTTCGAATCTCGAAAGACCCTTTGCGGAAATATCCGGAACGACGGCTCCGTGCGTCAGGTGAAGGACGGCCGTTTTAACGCCGTATTCCGAAGCGACGGCAATTTCGCTTTTCATTTTGTCTATAGTTTCGTCGCCCGTCGGGTCGTCGAGCCAGATTTCGTTTAAATTGTCGGCAGTAAGGTGAAAATTTTCGATATACAGACCTTGCCGCACGGCGTATTTCGCGCGCTCCTCGGGAGTATCGTCCCCGTCGCGTCCGCCCAGCCATATCATAACGGCTTCGAATCCGTGCGCCCTGAAAAGTTCAAAGCGCTTTTCCATCGGTAAATCCATTAAATTATTTGAAGTTATGCCTATCATATTATGCCTCGTCCGAATTGCATTATAGCACCTGCATTAAAATATGTAAAGCGATGAAAAAAGAATGACAAATACCGTTTGGTTTTATATAATCGTCGTATGAGAATATCGATAGTAAACGGAAGCGCGGGTTACGACGGCGATACCGTGTTGTCCGAAATAAATTTCGAAGTATGCGACAACGAGAAAGTCGCGGTTGTCGGGCGAAACGGCTCGGGGAAAACCACATTATTGAAATGTCTGACGGGAGAAGTCGTCCCGACGGAGGGCGACGGCGACGAAAAATACTCGTTTACCGTATCGGGAGCGCCGAGGATAGGATATCTCGCCCAGATTACCTTCGACGAAAACGCAACCTTTCTCGACGAAATTTTAAAATCGTTTTCGGACGTTATCGCGCTTGAAAAGAAGGTGGAGTCCGCTCTTGCGGAAATGGACGGCAATCCTTCGGAAGAAAAGGCCTTAAAATATTCCGAAGCGCTTGACAGATTCGAAAATGCCGGCGGCTATACTTATAAAAAGGAATATATGACGGCGGTGCGTAAATTCGGATTTTCGGACGAGGACCTCGATAAAAAACTTGCCGCTTTTTCGGGCGGACAACGCACGAAAATCGCGCTTATAAAGCTGTTGCTGTCCAAACCCGACCTGCTTCTTCTTGACGAACCGACGAATCATCTTGACCTTCCGGCCGTGGAATGGCTTGAAAACTTTCTGAAAAACTATAAAAAATCCCTTGTGGTCGTTTCTCACGACCGTATGTTTCTCGACCGCGTCGTAAACGTGGTTTACGAAACGGAATACGGCGTAACGACGAGGTATAAGGGAAACTATACGGCTTACGTCTCGCAGAAACAGCAGGCGTACGACAAGGCGTTGAAGGATTCGAAATGGAAGGAAAAAGAAATCGCGAGACTTACGTCTCTTGTCGAAAGATTCAGATATAAAGCGACGAAAGCGGCAATGGTGCAGTCCAAGCTGAAAGAAATAGAAAGAATAGGCCGTCCCGACGCCCCGCGAAGATTCGATACCGCAACTTTCAGGGCGGATTTTCAGCCGGAAACCGAAAGCGGAAGAGACGTTGTCGTGATGAATAAACTTGTATTCGGCTATGACAAACCCCTCGGCGAGCTGACATATACCGTTACGAAAGGCAGAAAAATAGGAGTAATCGGCCTGAACGGTACGGGTAAATCCACTCTTCTCAAGACCATAGCGGGAAGTATTAATCCGTTATCGGGCAGCGTCGTATTCGGCGCGAACGTAAAGGCGGGTTATTTCGACCAGGTTATGGCGGCGTCGTATTCCGAACGAACGGTAATAGAGGATTTCAGAGAAGAATTTCCGTCGCTGACGGATACCGAAATCCGAACGGCGCTCGGCGGATTTCTGTTTACGGGGGACGACGTATTCAAAAGAGTAGTGGACTTATCGGGAGGAGAAAAGGTCAGACTTCAATTGTGCAAAATCTTTAAAAAGCGACCCAACGTTCTGATTTTAGACGAGCCGACGAATCATATGGATATTATCGGCAAGGAAACCCTCGAGAAGCTTCTTGTCGATTATACCGGTACGGTAATAGTCGTTTCTCACGACAGATACCTTATTAACCGCGTGTCGGACGGATTGTTCGTCTTTTGCGACGGCGGAGTGAAATATTTCGACGGCACTTACGAGGAATACGAGGAAACGCGCCGTAACGAGGAAGATATACGCGTTGCGGACGCAAAGGAAAAAAAGAAAACGGGCGGAGAAAGATTTATTGCGGGAAAAGAAGAAGCGCGCAGAAAGCACAGAATAGCCTTTCTCGAACAAAAAATCACGGCGCTCGAAAACGAGGCGAAAGAAATAAGAAAGAAACTCGACGACCCGCAAATAAACTGCGATTATATCAGAGTAACGGAAATCGAAAGCCTGCTGAAAGAGTATGACGAGAAACTCGAACCGCTGCTTACCGAATGGGAATCGCTCAACTGAATCACGCGGCGCGCCGCGTTTGTGCAATTATTCTATCGACGTTACGACGTAACCTTCCGTTTCCACGGCGGATTTGAGAACGTCGTCGCTCACGGCCGAAGACAACGTAACCGTCGCGCGGTTTTCTTCAACCGAAACGTCGACGTCTTTTACTCCGTCGATTCGGGACAGAGCGTTTTTAACGCGCGCCGCACAGTGGGCGCACATCATTCCTTCGATATTGATTTTTTTACTCATATTAATTTCTCCTTTATAATTGCCTTTAATGTTTTTCGCGAATATTTCATCGGCGGGCGGCAATGCGGTTTTCTTTTTAGACGCGCGTATTTTATCGGGGTTGACGAGATTCAGTCTCAGGGCGTTAAGAACGACGGAAAGACTTGACAAACTCATTGCGGCGGCGCCTATCATCGGGTTGAGAGTTATACCGAGAGGGCTGAACGCGCCTGCGGCAACGGGTATGCAGACGCAGTTGTAGATAAACGCCCAGAACAGGTTTTCGCGTATATTCGTCATCGTGCGTCGTGAAAGAACCGTTGCCCGCGGGACGTCGTTAACGGACGAGCGCATCAGAACCACGTCGGCGCTGTCAATCGCGATATCCGTTCCCGCGCCGATTGCAATTCCCGTGTCGGCTCCCGTAAGCGCGGGGGCGTCGTTTATTCCGTCCCCGACCATTATTACGCGGCCGTATTTTTTAAGGCTGTTGACGACGGCGTCTTTTTCCTCGGGCAGAACTTCGCTGAATACGGTATCAATGCCGCATTTTTTTGCGACCGCTTCGGCGCAGTAAGCGTTGTCGCCCGTAAGCATCGCGACGGCAAGTCCCTGCCGTTTGAGTTTTTCGACGGCTTTTGCGGCGTCTTCCTTTATCTCGTCCGTGACCGCTATCACGCCTGCGATTTTTTTATCGACGGCAAGATATACGGGCGTTTTGCCTTCGAGAGCGAATTTTTTACCGATATCTTCCGCGTCGGAAGTATCCGCTCCATCGTCGCGCATAAGCGACAGATTCCCTACGACGGCGTATCTGTCGTCGACTGTGCCTTTTACGCCGTGACCCGAAAGACCGGTGAAATTTTCCGCCGGGAGATAAGTCAGTCCGCTTTCTTCGGCTTTGCGTAAAACGGCTGCGGCAAGGGGATGCTCGCTTCCTTTTTCGAGGGCGGCGGCTGTTTTTAAAACGTCGTTTCCGGTAAACCCGTTAAACGGAACGACGTCGGTAACGACCGGCGAGCCTTTCGTCAGCGTTCCCGTTTTATCGAACACGACTATGTCGGATTTTCCCGTTTCTTCCAGAGCGGCGGCGGTTTTGAACAGTATGCCCGATTTTGCGGACTTTCCGTTGCCGACCATTATCGCGACGGGCGTAGCGAGACCAAGCGCGCACGGACAGCTTATTACAAGCACGCTTATGGCGTGCGTAAGCGAAGCCGCCGTATTTTTGCTGACGGCAATCCAGACGACGAAAGTAATCAACGCGACGATAAGTACGGCCGGCACGAATATACCCGATACTTTATCCGCCGTTTTTGCGATAGGAGCTTTGGACGCGGACGCTTCCTGCACGAGTTTTACAATACTGCCGAGAGCGCTGTCTTCGCCTACCTTCGTTGCCTTGGCGGTAACGAAGCCGTTAAGGTTTACCGTTCCCGAAATTACTTCGCTTCCCGCGGTTTTTTCTACGGGCATGCTCTCTCCGGTTATGGCCGCTTCGTTTACGGAGCAATCGCCCGATACGATAACGCCGTCCGCCGCAAAGTTTTCTCCCGGTCGGGTGATGAACAAATCTCCCGTCTCAAGCTCGTCGAGAGGCACCGTTTCCTCTTTGCCGTCTTTAAGGACGCAGACGACGGAAGGAGCAAGCGCCATAAGTCCTTTTATTGCGGAAGTCGTCTTTCCTTTGCTGTACGATTCAAGGGCTTTGCCGAGAGTGATAAGAGCGGGTATCATTGCGGCCGATTCGAAATATAACCCGTGCAGAAGATGAGCGTCCGTTCCTTTTACCCCTGCCGCAATCATCAGAGCAACGCTGTAAAAAAACGAAACGGAACTGCCCATCGCCACGAGCGTATCCATATTAGGCGCGCGATGAAACAGACTTTTTGCGCCGTTAACGAAAAATTTTCCGTTTACAATCATCACGAAAAGAGAAAGTGCAAGTTCGCAACCTGCTACGGCAAGAGCGTTTTCCGCAAATTTTTCGGGAAGAGGCCAGCCCCACATCGCGTGTCCCATCGAGACGTACATCAGAGGAATAAGCGCGGCAAGAGAAATCAGAAACCTGATAAAAAGGACGACCGTAGCGTTCGGTTGCTTTTTATTATGCGAAGGGTCCGAAATTTCGGCTTTATAACCAGCGTCTCTTACCGCACGCATAATATCGTCCGCCGTAAGAGGGGCCGAAAAAACAACCGTCATCTGATTGGTCATAAGACTGACGGACGCTTCTTTTACTCTGGGAAGAGCCGATACCGCTTTTTCAACGCGCGCGCTGCAGGCCGAGCATGTCATTCCGAAAACGTCGAATCGCAATTTTTCCATACGTATATTATTTCAGTTTTCTGACGAGTTCAATCGCTTCGTCGAGAATTGCGATGTTTCCCGTCGCGACGTTTTCCGCTACGCAGGTTCTGAAATGTTCGGACAAAATCATGTATCCGAGGCTCTGTAACGCGCGTTCGGCGGCGCCGAGTTGCATAATAACGTCGCCGCAATATCTGTTTTCGTTCAACATTCTCTGAATTCCGTTTAATTGACCGATTATGCGGTTTAACCTGTCGTTAAGAATTTTTAAGTCCTTTTCCGAGCGTGGAGTTTGTTTTTCGCGACAGGCGGCGCACTTGATTCCGGTAGTTTTGCTTTGTGCCAAATTCTTTTCCTCCGGCGGTGTTTTCATATACCCTATGGGGGTATAGTAGGATTATACGTCGCGCCGTTTGAAAAGTCAACGATTTTCATCGCGGGAAGTTTTCGGTTGACAAATCCGACAAATAATTTGTATATTATAAACAATTCATATAAATATAAATTTGTCAAATAATATTTATCGGCGAATTGTTTATTTAATATAAGTCATGATTTTGATGACTAGGGAAAGAAGAATGAAAAAACAGAAACACGAACGAACGGCGCAGGTAATCTACGGCGCTCCTTTAGAGGTTAACGGACTTTATAAAAAATACGATAAAAAATCCGATTATGCCGTAAAGAATATTTCTTTTACCTGCAAGCGCGGAGAAATACTCGGTATTCTGGGCGCAAACGGCGCCGGAAAATCCACGACGCTCAAATGTATTACGGGAATGATTCCTTTAAGCGAAGGAAAAATCACGATAGCGGGATATGATATCGAAAAAAATCCCGTGGAGGCAAAACGCCGTTTTTCTTTCGTAACGGACAACCACACCGTTTTTCAGAAAATGACGGGAACGCAGTATCTGTCTTTTATGGCCGACGTATACGGCGTGCCCACGGAAGAAAGACAGGCTAAATACGAATCTCTCGAAAAAGTGTTCAGGCTGGGCGACAGCGTGAAAAAACTTATTTCCGGTTATTCGCACGGAATGAAACAAAAAATCTGTATGATGGGATCTCTGATGCACGACCCCGAACTATGGATTCTGGACGAACCTATGCTCGGCCTCGACCCTCGTACGCAAAACGCGGTGATTTCGTTTATGCGCGATTACGTAAAAAGCGGAAGGACAATATTGTTTTCTTCGCATAATCTCGATATAGTGCGCAGAATATGCGACCGGACGATAATAATCGCGAGCGGCGAAATAGTAACCGAAATCGATTTCAAAAGCGAAAGTCGGGATAACGACGAAATAATCGACGCATATTACGATTGCGAAAAAGAGGAGAACGAATAAAAATGCTCGGGGTGCTTCTTAAAAAACAACTGAGCGAGAAACTTTCGTATTTTCGCCGCGATAAGAAGAATATCGATTACGTCGGAGCGATTCTGACGCTCGCGCTCGTCGCGCTTATTCTCTTCGTAATCGTGGAGGTTTTCGGTGCGTTCGTAGAAAAATATACGTCTATACGCATGTACGGCGTTGCCGACGTCAGGGCAAGACAATTCGAGATAATGACGCTCGTTTACGAATCGGTTTTTCTGATAGGAATTATCAGCGGCGTAAGCATGATAAACCGAGCGCTGTTCGAAAGCGACGACAGGCAGATTCTTATAACTTTGCCCGTAAAAGCGGGTACGATATTTTTGTCGAAGGTTATCAGCGTTTATTTTAAACAGACGCTGACTTCTCTCATCGCGACGCTTCCGTTCATTTCGGTTTTCGCCGCGGTAACGGGGCAGGGCGCGGGTTATATTGCGCTTTCGGTTCTGGCGGCGTTGCTGATTCCGTTCGCGTCGCTTGCGGCGTCGTCGGTACTTTGCATGCCGTATTATTATATAAAAAGATTTTTCCAGTCCAAATACTTAAGTCTTTTTATCGTGATAACCGCCATAATGTTTTTGTTGTTCTGGGGTTACGCGAACGTCCTCGACTTTATGCGCACCCTGATGTCTACGGGCGAGATAAAGTTTTTCTTTTCGGAAAAAACGATGACGGCAATTATAAACGTAACGGACAAACTCGTTCCCGCAAACTTTATCGCGCGGTTTACTCTCGGCATCGAAGCGGGAAAGAACTTCGGAATTCTTCTGGCGATTACCGTCGCGTCCGCCGTAACGGGGCTTTTCGTAACGTCCGCTCTTTTTAATAAGGCGATGAAAATACAAAACACGCGCGGCGGAAAAATAATATTTTCGGACGGGAAACTCCGTCGTCGCATGTCCGCAAGAACAAGCCTTTTCGTAAAGGAATTCGAAACGGTTTTATTAACGCCCGATTACGCGGTGGAATACTTTTCGGTTGCGGCGATAATGCCCCTTATGGTCTATTTTTGCATGACGATAGGAAAAAGTCTTCTCAAGACGCTCGTATTCGTCGAGAACGATTTCGAACTCGCAATATTTCTTACCGTGCTTTTCGGCGCGTTGACGAATACTTTTCCCGCGACCAACGTCAGCAGGGACGGCAGGGCGTTTTACATGCTGAAGACGCTTCCTCTTAAAATAACCGACGTGCTGGCGCCTAAAATCGCTATGAACGTTACGGTTTCGGCGTTGTCGGCAGGCATTACGGCGGCCGTACTCGCCGGGAAAAAATTCGTTTCCGTACCCGAAGGCCTGTTCGTATTTGTCGTGGTAATGATATTAAGCGTCGCCGAGATTCTTATTGCCACGAGAAAGGACCTGAACAAGCCGAGGTTTTCCTTCGACGACGACAACGTGGTGAGGGAAACGAACAATAACGTATCGTTAATAATAGTAATAGGAATATTGCTTGCGCTCGTTCTCGGCGGGATACCTCTCGCCGTAAACGTGATGCAGGAACTAAAAGGCAAGAATTACGGGCTGTTTACTTATCTTTTTGCGGGTGCGGGCGCGGTAACGGCGCTTGCCTGCGCGGCGGCGTATGCTTTTTCGGGCATAAGAAAACGTTTCGACGCGCTTACGGAGGGCGACTGATATGAAAAAAAGAGTAATGGCTCTGATGCTGATTATACCCGTTATTTTTATGATAGCGCTGTTTTCGGTAGGAAAGGCGGCGGGCGTATATACGGATATTCCCGTAAGCGGCATACGCATTACCACGCAGAACGACGAAGGGTTTATAAACGTCGATTTCAACGGCGCGACCACGATGCGGCTGACGGCTCAGGTCGAACCCGTAAACGCCAGAAACCAAAAATACGTTTTTTCGGCGTCCGGCGTGAACGGAGAAGACGCGGAAGGTATAGGAGTCAGCGCGGACGGATTGCTTACGATAACCGACGTCGGTAAAGCGCGTATTACGGCGACGTCCGTCGAGAAAGGATTCAAAGACAGCGTTATCGTAAACGTTTTTACCGATAAAGCGATAAATATAACGCCTTGCGTAAACGACGAAATCGTCTTAACCGACGAGGAAGGCAATCTTTTCGTCGGACTTACGGGAGGAGTAAACCGCTTTTCGGCAACGGTTTATCCCTCGTCCGCATCGGGCGCGAGAATAATTTGGAGCAGCTCTGACGAGGATATTCTGCAGATAAACCCCGTAACGGGAGACGCGAAAGCACTATTGAGCGGTACTGCCGAAATCAGGGCGGAGTGTCCCGACGGAATAGGCGGAGGCATCGTAAGAACCGTCAACGCGTCCGTAAACGTGAAGAAGGGAGACGAGGGTATTGCGGTAAACGGAATGTCGGACAACGCCGTTCTCTCGCTGAAAAACGGTACGGATACGGCGGTCATTTACGTCGAATCGCAGATTCCCCTGGAACAATCGGACGCGGACGTGTCGGAAATCGGCGCAATCAGTGATTTTCATATTATAGGGGAAGAAAACGACCTTTACCGTTACAAAATTACCATAGACGTAAACGAGTTTGAAGACACGGACAAAACGGCGGTGATTTACGGGAAGGACGGCAAACCTTTTTATATCGAAGTTAAATTCGGGGATTATTCCTTTGACGTTCACACGTCCTATCACCGTACTTCCGACGGCACGATTTATCAGAAAAACAAAACCGAGGTATCGTACGTCGCCTATTCCGATTTCGACGACGCAGGACTTACGTTCGTCTGGACGGTTTCCGAAGGAGAGGACGTAATCGATATAGTATCCGACGGAATAAACGCCGATATAACCGCGAAGAAACGCGGCAAGGCAACGATTGAAGTAGTTGCGAAAAAGGGCGACAAAGAAATTTACAAGGTAATAAAAACCGTCGAGGTCGTTGCAAACGTACTTTCTGTCGAATTCGTCGACGGCGCGAAAGAATACGGCATCGAGAACGTTCTCGCCGTGGGAAGCAGGGCGGCGGACGGGTTGTCCCGTTATCGCAAAATGCCTTTGGTCGTCAGAACGGAAGGAGACGAATCCGAAGACGCGGAAGCTCTTCTCGATTTCTGCGGCGCGGTATATTCCGACCCCGGAAATCTTCTGAACGTTTCGGGCAACGAAATATCCGCGAATACCGACGGAGTAACGACTCTTTGCGCAAAACTCGAAAGATATAACGCTTATTTCGGCACCGATTTCAAGGCCGAAATCAGAATACGAAGCGTGAAGGACGGCGTTTTTGCCGGCAATTACCGCGACCTTAAATGGGCGACCGAACAGAAGCGGAGGGTCGTGCTTACCGATAACGTCATGCTCGGCACAGACGATAACGGCAACGGTTTAACCGTCGAAGAATTGCAGAAGGACGTAAAAACCATGCTTACGACGTACGACTGGCAGTTTTACGAGAACAAAGGAGCGGGTCGTCCTTCGGTGCTGTACGTTATGGAATTTGCCGCTGACGTTTACGGCAACGGTTTTGAAATCAACGCCGATTACTTTACAAAATGCGAAGACGGTACGGGCAACCCCGTTATTTTCAAAGGACCGCTCGATTTTGTGTCCATAACCTCCGCCGCGGTCAAAGCTCAGGATAACGTCGCTTTCCTGGTGAGAGAGGACGGGGTAATTATCGACAACGTCGTTTTAAAAGGTTGCAAAGACGAAAGTCTTTACGACGGCGACGGAAAATTCAATCTTTCGGAACTGAACAATACCGGAACGACGCTCGAAATAGCGTCCGACGGAGTAAGGCTTCTGAACAGCCGCGTTTCCAACGGACGCACTACGGTGAGAATCTTCGGCGGCGGCGACGGCGGAAACCCGATAATGGACGAAATCGGCAGTTTTAAGGCGGAAAACGAACGTATAAACGTGAGTATCGAAAGTTGCGTGCTATCAAACGCAAGGGAATTCATTCTGAAAACGGGAAGCAACCGCGCCGTAAGGTCGGGATTGAACGAAAGCGGCAAATTCGAACAGTATCGCCTGAAAAAAGTCGACGGGGCGCCGTACGAATACGACGCGAACAACGCGGGCGACGATTATTTCAACGAGCGTTATTTAATCACGGACGTAACTTTGAAAAATTCCGTTCTGGAGACGTCGGGACTTTTCTCGATAGGAATGGAAACGCACTTTTCGGGCACAATGCTCAACGGCGGCATCAAAGGCTGGGAAAATTGCGCCGCGACGTCCCTTGCTTCGGCTTTGAGAATCGTAGGAGACGTGAAACTTCTCGACTGGAAAAAGCTGTCCAACGTCGACAGCAGCACGCTTATCGAAACTACTTCGGACGCAAGCGATAAACTTAGACTTAACGTATCCGCAATGCTGACCGAGGTGAAAAATCAGAACGAGGGAAGTAAATTCGATTATATTACGGCGCAGATAGGCGACGAGGAATACGTGCACGGAGGCATTGCTTTCTACGGAGGAGGCTATAACTATTCGTATCTGGACATGTCGGAGGCCGAAACCGAAAGTCTGACCGGATACGCCGTAAATATTGCGGTGTTGAAAAACAGTTCGGACAAAATTTTGCAGGCGCAGGGGCAGGCGTTGCCGATGGCCGCAGGTACGGGCGATTTTATGTTTTATTTGTACAATTCGCAATCCGCGAGCAATTATTATTGGCAGGAAGAAATAAAAGGAACGGGAGTAAATATCACTCCCGCGGCATTATAAGGGAGGGGAGGACGATGAAAAACAGAAAACTTATCGGTATTTGTCTTACGTTGATTGTTATGATTATGTTGACGGCGAGTCTGTGCGCGTGCGTTCGCGAGCAGATTACGGACGACGGAAACGAAACCGCGTACGTTACTCTTATGGACGGCGACGAAGTATTCCGCGAAAGCTACGACGCTTCGAAGGTGCTGAGGTTTACGCCCACTACCAAAACGGGATACGACTTCGTGGGATGGTTTGTCGATAAAGAAATGACCATACCGCTTGAAGAAACGCCCGGAGACGGCAGCATTGTTTACGGAAAATGGAAAATAAAGACGTTTACCGTGACCTTTTACGCCGGGGAAGAAATATTGAAAATTCAGACCGTCGAATACGGCGGAGCGGCGGACGCCCCCGCCGTCGATAAGGAAGGATACGATTTGGCGGGCTGGAACAGAGCGTTTGATAACGTTACCGCAGACATAAAAGTTTACGCAACGTTCACTCCAAAGAAGTACACGCTTACGTTTTACGATTTCACGGGCGCGGCTATAGAAGTATACGACGCCGTGGAAACGGGAGAGAGTATTGCGGATATGTTTTTATCCGCACAGAATAAACTTGTCGTACCCGAAGGTTTTCTTTTCGACGGCTGGTACGACAGAGAAGACGAAACAAAGACTCCCGTCGACGCGACTTCGGCGGTTATGAAGGGTGAAAATACCGGATTCGGTGCAAGAATCCGAATCGACGACAGTCCCGTCGGCGCGGAGATTTGCCTTAACTTTACAAATATACCGTACGACGCTGATAAGGGGATAGTTGCGAATTTAAGCGCCGCGGCGTTCGAAGTACAAGGAATAACGTATAAATACGAGTGGTTTGTAAGAAACGTCAATACCCAGGAAGAATACGGAAGTCTTGGCGTGTTCGAGAGAAAATACGAACAAAACGGCGGCGGCGATTACGTTAACGTCTGGTATAAGAACGGGGAAAAAGACACGATTATTCCGGTTGTAAACGACGAAAATTATTTTCTGCCTCGCGTCGGAATAGATTGTCCCGACGTCGGAAACTATAAGTTCAAAGTCAGGGTCGTTCTTTCGGCGGAAGAATACGGGCTTGAAACTTATAAGGAAATCGAAAGCGGAAAAAACATCGACATTTCGATAACGCCGCTTACGATAACCGACGCCAGCGTTTACGATACCGAGTACGTATATGCCGACGGTAAAGCGCACCTTCCCGGCGTAAACTGCCTTGAAGGCGACGTAATTCTGTACGGCACCGGCGCAACGGGTGATTTTTCGACAACCGCTCCGGCGTTCGAAAACGCAGGCGAATACAGCGTATTCGTCAAAATAGCAAGAAAAAATCATAAGGATAAGGTTGTCGGCGAAGCGAAGGTAACCGTAAAAAAGGCCGTTGCCGAAATCAGAGTTTCCGTTCCCGATATATCTGTTTTTTACGGCGAACGACTTCCGACTCTTAACTGGATACCCGTTAATTTTACGGGAGACGTAAGCGAAATAAGCGGCGAAATAAATTATATGAATTACGTCCTGACGCAGGGCGAAATCACGATAAGACAAAATGCAACCCGCACGGGCGAGTTCGCGGTAAAGAACGTTTCGGGACTTACTTCGGATAATTATGAATTCAGGTATATTACCGAAACCGACGAAGGAAATCAACTGACGCTTACGGTAAACAAAGCGCCTCTCACCGTCAAGTTGCCCTCCCGCGGTATCGTTTACGGCGACGATTTTCCGTCTGACGTCGAGGCAATAATCGAGGGTCTGAGATTTTCGGACAAGGCAACCGCGGAAATTTCAACCGATTACAGAAAGGGCGACGCGGTCGATAATTATGCGATTACCGCAAGCGTAACGGCGTCCGAGAATTATACGGTTACCGTAAAAGACGGCACTCTTACCGTATCGCCGCGTGAAATAACCGTAAATATAAACGACGTCGAAGATATCGTTTACGGCGACGATTGTCCCGATTTCAAAATTACGATCGTCGGATTGTACGGCGACGATTCCGTTCATGCCGTTTTCAACACGGATTTCAAACGATACGACAGAATAGGAACTTTATACAGCGTTTCCGCTACGTTAAGCGATTTAAACGGCAATTATGTATTGAGCGGAGAAATCGAAAGCAAAACTTTCAAGGTGGCACACAAACGCGCTCTTAATATAAGTCTTACCGCCCGCGCGGCTTTAAAAAACGGAAAATTCAGAGCAACCGCAGACAAACTTAAAATAACGGGCTTGCAGGGTAGCGACGAGGTCAACGGCGTCGTATCGCTGAACGTCAATACAGAAGGCACGCACGATAATATAGGTGACTTCGACCTAAGCGGTCTTTCCGTTACCAACGCGGATTGCTACGATATAAATTATTCGTTCAGCGTTACTCTGGTCAACGTCAATTTCGACATAACCTTTAAGGACGAGACGGTTATGTACGACGGTAAATATCATTCGGTTTTTGTAACCGCCGCGGATGGCACTCATTATACGATAACCTATAAAACAGAAGGCGGCGAATATTCCGATACCGTTCCTGAATTCAACAATGCGGGTTCTTACGTCGTATATTTCAAAGTTCACGATAACGACGGTCTGCTTTCTGACGAACAGGGACAAATCAATCTGACGATAAACAGGGCGCCTCTTACCGTTACCGCAAACGACGTCACGATAACTTTCGGCGACGCGTTTGAAAATTCATATATCGCGCGCGGATTCGTCTCCGGCGACGAAGGATCGGACCTCGGTACGGCGCAATATCAGATTGACGGCTACGGCGCCGGAACGCACGAAATAAAAATTTCGGGACTTTCACACGAAAACTACGATATTACATTCGTCCCGGGTGTTCTGACCGTAAACAAAAAACAGGCGACTCTTACGTGGGGCGGGCTGACGGGACACGTTTACGACGGTACTTCGCAAACCGTCACGGCAGTGTTCACTGACGTTAACGGCAACGAAGCGTCTGCAACCGTAGTTTTCAGAAAAGACGGCGTTGCGTGTGAATTTATAAACGCAGGTCAATACGTCGCATATGCCGCCGACGCAAACGGAAACTATGAATTTACGAACGATACATCTTCCGTCGAAATGGCAAAGGCCGACTACGCGGACGTTTCTTACGGCAAAACGATTGCAATAACGTACGACCCCGCGCAAAGGCTTTCGGACGTTGCGCTCGACGCGGGATACAGATGGAAAAATCTTTCCGAAATTCCCGTGTGCAAAAAAGGCGCGTACGAGGCGATATATAATGCCGATCCCGAAAACCACAACGATTTTACGCTTAATATATCCGTTGATGTGAAAAAAGCGGAAACGAGCATTTTCTCAAATATTTTCGAATTCGTTTACGACGGAAACGCGCACGAAATACGGCCCGTCGTGATTTATAAAGGAAACGAACTTTCCGCCGATTATTATACTCTGACTTTCGACGTGAATTCGTTTACGGCGGCCGGCACGTATAAGAGCGTCGTTGCGATGACTTCCGACAACTATCGCTTGGCGGACGGCGTATGTTACGTTAAAGTCAAGGGCGTAAAAATCGGCGAAAGTTATTATACGATTGAGGATGCTCTGTTCAACGCAAAAAGCGGAAACGTTATTATCGTAACGACCGATACGGCGTTTGCCGAAAAATCTATTGCGGACGTATTATACAACGATAATGCGTACCGCACCGTTAAAACGGGGGTTACGCTTCTCGTGCCGTTCAGCGAAACCGACGTAAAAGGACACGTTGGCGGAGGTGAGGACGGCTCGGAAAACTACGGCGCTCATCCCGCGTCCAACGGAACGCCGACGCTTTATCGTACTCTGACCGTACCCGAGGGAACGAATATTATCGTATACGGTTCGTTTATCGTCGGCGCATTGACGGGAAGTCGACAGGCAGGAACGGGACAGAACAGAATATCCGGCGGTTACAGCGAGGTAATATTAAACGGCAACATAGTACTGAATAACGCGGCTCTTGAAGTATACGGATATATTAAAGGGTCGGGAGAAATAACGGCAAACAACTCGACCGTAATCGAAAATCTTTACCTTTCGGGCTGGATGGGCGGCACTGTGGCGGCGGCAAGATACATCGGTAACGATGAAATTCTCGGAACGACCGTGGCATTTGGCGGAAGCTTTTCGGTGGACAATCCGACGCAGTTCCCGTTCAGCCAATACGAACTTCGCAGCATTCGGGTTACGCTTACGATAAACAAAGGCAGCACGCTTAAAGGCTATGCGAAAATAGCGACGAGCGCACAGGAAAAAATGGGCATTACGGTTCCCGCTCAGATTAACGAGGCGTACATCGTGTTTGTTTCGTCAGACGGAAGCGACGCGACGAGCGGACTGCTGAGAATAGTCGGCGGCAACGGAAAAATCGTAAAAACGTTCTCGGACGACCGTGTCGGGCTGAGGATTTACGGAAGCGTGAAAGACGGCTATACTAATCTGAAAATTACTGTTTTCAAATGCGAAATCACAATGTCGTCCCAAAAAGTATTTTTCCCCGTCGACGGCAGGACCGATATAACGCTCGAGGACGGCGCGACGTTTACGCAGGACTATCTGTTCAAGTTTATGCCGGGCGCGACGCTCACCGTAAAAGAGGGCGCAACCTATAACCTTAACGGTCAGACGATATTGTACGACCATACCTTCACCGACATAAGCACCTGTCCTTATCCCGGCGCGGCAAGAGGAGACGCGGTAATAACCGTAAACGGTACGATGAATATCAACGGCGCATTCGGCGGAAATATTCTGTCGACGGGCGGCGGAGTAGTAAACACCGGCGCTTCCGCGACTCTTACGGGCATTACGTCGAAAGAAGGAACGGGAAGCAACTCCACGTCGGGCATCTACGTCGTGGTTACCTACGAAGAAGTATGCAGCGTAACGAAAGCCGCAACGCTTTCGGGTGTGCAGGCGGAAAAGGGCAAGACCTACCGATACGACGCGACGACGTCGGCCTGGACGGCGCAATAGTTCAAAGGATAACGCAATAAAACGCACCCTCTCGGGTGCGTTTTTTAGTCTGTTTATCGGTTTGATTTTAAAAATCGGGATTGTTGACGTTTGCGAGAAAGGCTTTGGTTTTTTCGCTTTGGGGATTTGTAAATATCTCGTCGGGCGACCCTTCTTCTTCGATGACTCCGTCGGCCATAAAAATTACGCGGTCGGCGACTTTTCTTGCAAAGTCCATTTCGTGGGTTACTATTATCATTGTGCGGTCGCCGGTTTTCAGCGAGCGGATAACTTTAAGCACCTCGCCCGTCAGTTCGGGGTCGAGAGCGGACGTGGGCTCGTCAAAACAAAGAATATCGGGCGAAAGTTCCAGCGCCCGCGCGATTGCTACCCGTTGCTGTTGTCCGCCCGAAAGCTCGCACGGATAGGCGTTAATGCGGTCGGAAAGACCTACGCGGTCGATAAGAATTTTTGCGCGGTCGTCTAATCCGCGATATTCCTTTTCTTTAAAAGACGAAAGCGATTTCCGAAGTTCGTTTCCTTTGACTCCTTCCGATTTCAAACGGATTTTTTCCTTTTTCAAGGCGTCTTTCAGCAGTAGTTCGGCGGGCATTTTCACGTTTTTCAGTACGTTCATATGCGGAAAAAGATTGAATTGCTGAAATACGAGCCCGAAGTGCAGGCGTTTTTCCCTGAGGTCGTTGTATCTGTCTTTCGAGTCGACCGTGCCGTCGTAAAGTATTTCGCCGTTTACGGCAATGCTTCCGCTGTCGGCGGTTTCCAGAAAGTTCAGACATCTTAAAAGAGTGGTTTTGCCGCTTCCCGACGAACCTATGATTACAAGAACTTCTCCCTTTTCCATATCGAAATCGATGCCCTTGAGAACGGCTCTGTCGCCGAAATTCTTTTTGAGATTCTTTACTTCGAGTATTTTCATTTCACACCTTATAGTAGTCGAGTTTCTTTTCGATATAGCGGAAAAGAACGCTGAGCAATCCGTTGAACACGAGATAGAATACCCCGGCATAGAACAGCGGCCAGAGAATTACGTAGTTGTTTACTATCTGCTCGCTGAATTTTATGAGTTCTACCACGCCGATGACGCGGGCAAGAGAAGTATCCTTGACCAGAGTGATTATTTCGTTGGACATAGGCGGCATAATGCGCTTAACAACCTGCGGAAGAGTAACGTAACGGAATGTCTGGGATTTTTTCATTCCCAGCACTTCCGCCGCTTCCTGTTGTCCTTTCGGAACGGACTGAATGCCGCCTCTGTATATTTCGGAAAAGTAGCACGCGTAGTTTATCACGAAAGCCACGAGAACGGCCGCAAAACGCGAACTCATGGGATAATCGAAAAGAAAACCGGGCACGTAAAATACGACGATTATCTGAAGCATAAGGGGCGTGCCTCGTATAATCCATACGATTATCCGGGCAAGCCACGAAAGAGGCTTGAAACGCGACGTCGAGGCAAAGCACACAACCAGACCGAGAGGTATCGAAAACAAGAGCGTTAATATAAACAATAAGCACGTTGTCCCGAAACCGGTCAGAAGTTGTCTTGTAACTTCGGTAAAAGTGATGGTTATTGCTGAAAGTATCATGTCGGAACAAATTGCCCCCGAAAAACAGGGGCGGGACGGGTTTTTATCAGGCTGCTATGCCGAGTATGCTTTTTGCCGCTTCTTCGCCGGCGGAGCCGTCTTCTGCGACGATGCGCGCATTTTTAAGACTTTCGAGCGTATTGTATTTATCCTTATCTGATTTTCTGATGACGGCGCATTGTCTGTTGGCAAGATAATTTATCGATACCGACCACATTTCGCAGCGGGCAGGGGTTACCGTCATACCGTTCCATACGCAGTCGATGGCTTTGCTTTCCATTTCGGCTTCTTTTTTACTCCAGTCGATGAGCTTGAATTCGACGGCTATGGTTTTTCCCGTAGTTTTGCTGATTTTCGCAAATACCGCATTCGCAAGGTCGGTGTCGAAACCGCCCGTTGTTTTGTTGCCTTCGCCGAGAGCCATCGGGGCGTTAAGCGTAAAACCGATAACTATTTTGCCTTTTGCAATGACGTTGTCGAGTTCGGTATTGTCGGCCTCGCCTTCGGGCGCGGAGTATGAGAGGTTCAGCGTGCTGTCGGAAATGCCGTATTTTTCGGCAATGGTTTTATATGAGGAGTCTTTAAGTTCGACAAGAGTTTTGTTTACGAGATCGGTGAGAGCGTTGTATTTGCCGTCGGCGGCCTTTCTGAACGCGATGCCGTAATACTCCTCCTCGAATGCGATATCGGCAATCATAAGATTGTTTGCCATAGCGCTTTCGGTGCTTAAAAGATAATTTGCCATTGTAAAGTCCATTATGCCGACGTCGGCGGTTTTTGCGTTGAGTTCCTTGAAAATGTCCGCTTGCGCGCCGAGAGCGGTATAGCCGGACTTTTTGTTGCATGCGGTAAAGGCGAATGCGCATGCCGCTATTAACGAAATGACGGTTATTGTGACAAATTTTCTTTTCATATGAATTTTACCTCGTTGCATTATCGATTTAGTGCGATAAAGTGTTATAGTGAGATAATATCATACCAGAAAAATTTTGTAAAGCTTTTTTACGATAATTAAAAAATTTTTTTAAAAATTCAAACCGATAAATTTTTCACCGTAAAAAACGCGCTCTGTCGGCAAAAAGGTTTATCGCGCGACGGCAAAATAATATTGTTAAGTATAGCAACGATAAAAACAATAATTAAGTATAAACGTGTGCGCACGCGCATAAAAAAGCCCCGGGTTACCGGGGCCGGAATAAGAAAACTTATTTGTTGTAATTCAGCATTGCAAAGTTTTTCTTGTTGGATTTGTAAAGGTTTTTAAATACCTCGAAACCTTTGTCGTAAACTTCGCTTTTTAACTTAAAGTTGGGTTTAAACGTCTTTTTCGCGGGTATAAAGTCCTTAACATTATCAAAAGAAGGAATAAGATTAAGCCCTATCGCAACGCATACCGCCGCGCCTACCGCGCCTACGTTCTGAGGACTTTCTACGGTTTCAATCGTATGTCCGGTAACGTCCGCAAGCAGCTGGCAGGTAAAATCGTTAAGAGCGCCGCCACCGACGAAGCGAATGGTATCCGAGACTTTTACCTTTTTCTCGGACGCTTCGAGCATCCAGCGTTTATGATAGCACACGCCCTCCAGTACGGAACGGATAAGTTCGGTTTTTCCCGTTTCGAGACTGATATTGAAAAACATTCCGCGCGCTTTCGGGTCCTCGAAAGGACAGCGGTTTCCGTGAAGCCACGGTGTAAATATTACGCCGCCCGAACCCGCGGGAATGTCGTCCACCACCGAGGTCATATATTGATAAAGATTGAGATATTTCGACTCGAAATCCTCGGCAATGTGTTTCTTCTGAATATAAATTCCCACCTCGTCCAAAGCGATATGGTCTTTTACCCATTCAAGGCATTTGCCCGACGTTTCGAGCTCGGCAAAGTAATTGAATTTCCCGGGTTGAGCCGCCACGACGGCCGCAATCATTGTGCTGACGTCCACGGCGGATTTATCGGTAACCGTAGATACCCAGCCCGACGTTCCGCTGTAAATATGGGTGTCTCCGAGGGACGTGCTTCCCGCGCCCACTCCGATGAGTGACGCGTCCATTCCTCCTCCGAAAACTTTGATGCCCGGCACGAGTCCGAGTTCTTTCGCGGCCTGTTCGTTCGTCGTGCCCGCGCAGTCCGAAGAGGCTATCAGTCGGGGAAGGTGATTGAAGTCCACCCCGAACAACGAACACATCTTTTTGCTGAAACGTTTGTTTTTGAGGTCATACAGCAGAGTGCCGAAAGCGCTGTCGTACGTCATTACGAATTCGCCGGTGAGGCGGCAGATGAGATATTCTTTGACGTCAAGCCATTTATAAACTTTTTTGAAATTTTCGGGTTCGTTGTTTTTTACCCAGTTGTATTTCCAAACGGGGTCTTTCACGCTGACTGGCGCCGCGCCCGTAATCATAAGCGCGGGAATCAGTTTGAAAATATTTGCTCCCGCAATCTGCAATCCGTGCGCGATACCTTCCTTTATCTCGCGTCTTGCGCGCTGGTCCATATACGAAAAGGCGCGTCGTATGGCCTTGCCGTCTTTGTCGACGAGAACGAGCCCCTGTGCCTGGGAGCAGAACGAAATACCTGCAACTTCTTTCGGGTCGATATCGGCTTTCGCAAATACGGTGCGGGTAGTGGAGCACATTGCCGCCCACCATTCTTCGGGATCCTGTTCGGCGCCGCCGTCGTCATAGACGTAAAGTTTATAGCTTTCGGAAGCGGACGCCAGAATTTTTATGTCCTTGTCGATTTCGCAGATACAGGTTTTGATGCCGGTAGTGCCTACGTCGTAGGCCAGAATGTAATTCTTCATAACTCACCCTCTGAAATTTGTAAAATTATACACGAGTACAATTTAGAAAAATTATAACACAACAGGTTTTTAAAAGTAAACGATTTTTATATAGAAATATTGCTTTGTATAGAAAAGGATGCGTCGGCAGACGCAAAAAACGCCGTCTGTCGACGGCGTAATTTTCAGAGAAGCTCTTTGCGATAGCAATCGTTCTCGATTGAACAGCCTCCGCATTTGGTGCAACCTTCCTGACGTTTGAAGTCGAGTTTGTATTTTACGAGCAGTTTCGACAGATGAGTTGCGATTTCTATCAGGTCGGACGGATTGCATCTGACGTTGAGACCGACGCTCGTGTTATCGAGGGGGCGTATGGGCATAACCGTCGGGAAAACCCCTGTCGCAGCCATCTTTTCGCACTCGCGCATGATATCCTCTTTGGGCTGAATTCCCGCAATCAGAACGGACGAAACCTGTCCCCACCCGAAAAGCGATACGGCGCGGCGGAAGGCGTCGTAATAATGTTCGTAGGAAATGCGCGATTTGCCGGGACATATGATTTTTCTCAGATTGTCGTCGGCCACTTCAAGGTTCATAATAACGACGTCGAGACCCGCGTTTTTCAGTTCGTCCAGTTTGCCGAGGTCGGAGGGCGGCGCAAGTTCTATTGCGATTTTCGCATCCGAAAAAGCGCGTATTTTTTTAACGAGCGTTATCCAGTAATCGGCCATAACGTCGGGATTTTTATAGGTGCCGCCCGAAAAATTCAACATATTTCCTTCGGACTTTTCAAACAGTTTTTTTATGCCGTCGGCAAGCACGTCCGGATTGAGGGGTTCTTCGTGAAGTTTGACTATACTGCAGAAACGGCATTTTTCGTTGTCTCTGTCATAACAGCAGTTGTTGCTGGGCCAGATTGTAACGCAACCCGTGGAATGAAGTCTTGCGTAATCGTCGACGACGGTCCCGGTATGAGGCAGAACGCCGAAAAAAGTCACGGGAAAAGAGTCCTTTCCGTCCGATATGAAAAACGCGCCGTTTTTTTCGTCCAGAAGATAAGGCGAAGAATGCGCGAAATCGTCCGCAACGCTTACGTTGCAGTTCGTTTCGGAAAATCTGATATTGATGCTGTGCATTATTCCCTTGGTAAAAAAGTCGGGATAATCTTTAAGAAGTTTTTCTTTTGCGTTTTCCGTGACGCGCATCCCTTTGCAGAGAAGCTCCGCTTTATAAAAAATCTGTTTGTCGATATTCATAATTACCTCTTTCGTTATAATACTATAAAATCACGGTAAATTCAACTTAAAAACCCCGAAATCGAAAAAAACGCTCGTGTGAACGCGATAAAATCCGAGAAAAGGTTTCCGAAATGATAGAGTATTTATCAAAAATATGATAGTATGAAAAAGAGGTGAAGTATGGGTGCAAAAGACAGAAACAGGCAATACGTGCTTGATAAAGCAAAACAACTGTTTACGGAAAGAGGAGTAACCGGGGTTTCGATGACGGACGTCGCGTCGTTCGCCGATTTCGGCGTCGCGTCGGTTTATCGGTATTTCGGAGGAAAAAACGCGCTCGTGACGGAGTGCGCCGTTGCGCTGTGGGAAGATAAATTAGACAGAATGCGCGTTCTTTACGACGAAAACTTTGACAAAACGGGATACGAACAGCTTGCTTTTCTTACGAGAAATTTTACCTATACGGTGGTTTCCGATAAAAATTTCACGCATTTTCTGTTTACGCTCGACGCTTTTCTGATAAGCGAGAAAATCACTTCCGAAGACAGGGACAAATACGACGATATCATGCTTGAAATATACTCGATGTTCGAAACAGCATACAAAAAAGGACTTTCGGACGGGTCGGTCAGGAACGTCGGCAGTTTCGAGGATTTTTATTTTGCGGCGACTCAATCGCTTATAAGTCTTACGCAGAAACTCACGATGAGAGGGAACATCGTTTCGAAAGACAGGTCCGTCGACAGCAAAATAGAGCTTCTTATCAATATGTTTACCGATTACGTTAAAAACAAATAAGGCTGTTTATCCGTAAAAAACGGTTATTAAACAATAAATCCGCGCAATATGCGCGGATTTTATACTTGTATTTATATTTAAGTTTTTATATTCCCGAAAAAACGTTTGAATTTCTTAAGGACGCGTCCTTAACGTGCTCCTGCACCGACAAGGCGTGCGTGTCGAGATTGTTGCAGGTTGCGTCGGAGATATTCTGTTTTTTGTATTCGGCTATCAGTCGCGAAGCAACGTCTTCGATAATTTCGCATTTCAACGCCGCCTCTTCTTTTCCGTTTCCCGTTTCGGTTAGGAAGGAGAGAGGGGTCTCGAGGTCTGAAAGAGTTTTCAGGTCGCGCATGCCGCGGTAGGCCCACTTATAAAACGGTTCGTATTCGTTGTTGACGAGATAAACCGCCGAAATCACGTGCCGCACGAATTCGTATACGGCAAGCTGGGCGCCGCCCGTTTCGCCCCGCGAGATAAGACGAGGATAATTGTATTGACCCGCCTGACCCGCAACTGCCGAATTTGCGGCTATTTTTTTCAGACGCACGTCTTCTGGATAGCCGTTTGCGAGTTTTTTTCTTACCTCGTAAAAGTTTTTTTCGTTGTTCACGAAAATTTCCCCCGATACGGCGGTTTTAAGGTATTGAGAGGGAATGGCAAGCCATTCTTCATAAGTTTTCGGGCCGCTTGGAGAGCCCAGATATTTTTCGAAAAATTCGCTCGTTTTAAAGACGCCGTGTCTTGCGCCGCCGGCAGGATTCAGAGTCTGGCGTTTAAGACCGTTGAATTCGGAGGGAAGTTTCATATACGCGCGGGAGAGGCGAAAACCGTATTCGTCGTAGTCGTCGTCGGAAAGCCATATACAGAACCCGGGCTCGAAATCGTGGTCGCGCGAGATTTCGTCGTCGTAACCCATGCACTCGCTTCCTTCGCCTGCAAGACCCGCGGACAGACGCGGCACGAGGTCGGGAAAATCTTTTTCAAGCAAGGGAAGACCGAATTCGTAAAAATATTTTTTGCTTATTTCAATTCCTTTCATAAATTTTCCTCGCTCTTTCTTTAAGGTCGGCTGCGTCCGTAAATCTGCCGCATTCGCCGAACGCCGCCGCGCACTTGTCGCAAACGAAAGCGTAATAACCGTCTTTTACGACGTCAGGGTCGTCGAGACGTTTCAACGCGTCGTCGAGCGCGTTGTCCGATTCTTCGTCGTTCAGCGGGTTTTCAAGGAGTTTCGTAACGGCAATATTGCAATAAGTTACGGCGCAATCGGGAAGGTTTTTGTTTTTTCTGACTATGGACAGGGCTTTGTCGAAATAATCGTACGCTTTTTCGAAATCGCCCGTATCCGCAAGCGCCAGCGCGAAATTATTGTATAAGCCGCCGAAGAGAGGGTCGTCGGGTTTTAACGACGAAGCGTAGATATCCGCGGCCTCGAGATATAATTCGATTGCGCCCTGCGGGTCGCCGAAGGCTTTTTTGTTGGTTGCGACGTTCAACAGTATCGTTGCGCCGGAGACGGTGTTTTTTAAATCGAGAATATTCAGAAGGTCGAAAATACGGCCGTTGATTTTTTCGCTTTTTTCTTTGTTTCCCGTCTTGCGGTAAAGACCCGTAAATTCGTTAAGTACCGAAAGTTCGCCCCGGTAATCGGATAAGTCGACAGCCTCTTTCAGCCAGTAATCGAGAAGAGCTTCCGCAGACGTCAGGTCGTTATGCGAAAAATATTCGTCCAGGCGGGAGATTATCCTGTCTACGGGAATGCTTTCGTGTTGTCTGACTTCGCGCGGGTAATAAAAATCTTTGCCGTCGCTCAGGGGACAGCAGGGTTCTTTGTAGTCGAATTCGTCTATATTCATAATTCACCTCGTATTCAATAATAACACCGTTTTGCGAAAGTCGTACGGATATTCGGAAAAAAAGATGACCGAAAGCGTGTTGACAACGGATATTTCGCAGAATTATAATAAACGGGTCGGGTAAATGCCCGCAAAAGCCGACAGGAGATTGTTATGTTAAGACCGATAACGGCGGACGACCGCGAAACTTATATTGCATTTGCAAAAGCATTTTATGCGTCGGAGGCAGTGTGCCACGCGATTTCCGAAAAAAATATTTGCGACGCGTTCGAATCGTTCGTCGACGGAAACCCCTTTGCCGAATGTTATATCGTCACCGATAACGGCGAAAGCGCGGGTTACGTACTGTGTGCGAAAACGTACTCGCAGGAGGCGGGCGGAATGACGATGTGGATTGACGAAATATACGTTTCGCCGGAGCACAGAGGGAAGGGTCTCGGAAGCGCCGCGCTGATATATATCGAAGGAAAATGCGCAAAAGAGGGATATAGGAGAATGCGTCTCGAATATACGAAGGAAAACGAAGGCGCGCATAAATTGTATAAATCGCTGGGATACGGGGATTTGCCGTATTTGCAGATGGTTAAAGACAGAAAGGACGTTAAATAAACGTTAAGGAGAAAATTATGAGCAGAATAATCGTTATCGGATGCGGACAGGGCGGACTCGTCGCCGCGAAACATCTTGCGGATTCGGGCCACGAAGTAATCGTGTACGAGGCCGAGCGGAGAGAAAACGCCGCGCATCCGTGGCGCGACGATATCAGGCGCGCGGTTTTCGAAGAAGCGGGACTTGCCCCTCTGCCCATTGAGGATTGCGTTCAGAAGAGCAAGTGGAAATTCGTATCGCCCGACGGGAAAAGCACGCTGAGAGTGCCTATGACGCCGCCGCTCGAAGAAATTTCGATTGACAGAAAATACCTGCTCGACCGACTTTTATGCGAATGTAAAAACGTAGAAATAAACTTTGAAAGTCCCGTCGAAAGACTTATCGTCAAAGACGAAAAAGTTGCGGGCGTAGTGGTCGGAGGGACGGAAATTCCTGCGGATATGGTGATTGACGCGTCGGGATATAATTCGAAATTCCGCCGTCAGGTGCCCGGGAAATTCGGCATACCCGAACCGCACAATGACGATAAGTTATGTGCGTTTCGCGGGTATTACGAAACGGATTTGACAAAAGAACTGCCTGTTCCGCCGTGTACGCTGTACGTGAAACATCTCGGAGGCAACGGCATCGACTGGTGCAATCTGAATCCCGACGATAAGGCCGATATACTTATCGGTCGTATAGGAGAACTGTCCGACGACGAAATAACGAAAGCGAAAGAGTCCCTGCTTAAGGAGCACGCTTTCAATACGGGCAAACCTTTTTTCGAAAGACGGGTGGATATTTCGCTGAGATATCCCGCGGGAATCATGGTTGCGGACGGATACGCAGCAGTGGGAGACAGTGCGTTTATGACGATGCCGATGATGGGAAGCGGTATCGAAAGCAGTATGAAAGCAGGCAGAATGCTTGCGGAAACGATAGGCAGGGAATGCGATTTTACGGCAAAATCGCTTTATCCGTATCAGCTGAAATTTTTCAAACAATTCGGTTTTGCTTACGTTTTCGTGGACGTTCTGAAACGCTGGGCGCTCAATCTTCCCGCAGAAGTCGTCGACAAGGCTTTTTCGAGCGGCATAGTAACCGACGAGGATATGGCACTTCTCAGCACGGACGAAAACACGAAAGGACCCGGCGCAAAGTTCATATTTAAAAAGGTAGGTATCGCGCTTAAAAATTTCGGATTCGTGGCGAAGGCGCTTAAATGCGCCGTAAAGGGAATAAAGGCAATGAGTTACGCCAAAAAAATACCGAAAAAATACGACGCCGCGAAATTGCGGAAATGGGCGGATAAGCTCGATTTGAAAGTCAGAAAATGATTTTAAGGCACGCAAAAGCGTGCCTTTTTCAAATTAAAAAAAAATTCGGCGCGGAAACTGCCCGAAACGATTGACAATAATTCGATTTAAGAATATATTTTGCGCTATGAACGAAAGCGAAAGCAAAAACGAAGAAATAAAGGACGGGCTCGTAAGCGACGAAAGCGAAAGCATGGCGGAAAAATCCGGCGGCGATACCGCCGTTGCGTCCGCCGTCGCCGAAAAAAACATGACCGAAGGCGTAATATGGAAGCAGATTCTGTTTTTCGCGCTTCCCATATTGCTCAGCAACGTTATACAGCGTCTTTATAACGCCGTTGATTCGATGGTGGTCGGCAGATACGTCGGACACGAAGCTCTTGCGGCGGTTGGAAGCAACAACAGTATTATAAACGTTATTGTGTCGCTGTTTCTCGGTTTGTCGGTCGGGTCGAGCGTCGTGGTGGCACAGTATTACGGCGCAAAAGACGGCGAAAAGGTAAAAAGGTCGGTGCAGATGTGCGCCTTTCTTGCCGTGGTATCGGCCGCATTGCTTACGGTTGGCGGATATTTTCTCGCCGCGCCAATACTAAGGGCCGTCAATACGCCCGGAAACGTCATGGAACTCAGTCTGAAATATCTGCAGATATATTTTCTGGGCATTACGGGAACGGTAATATACAATATGGGAGCCGGTGTTCTGATGGCGGTCGGCGACAGCAAAAGCCCTTTTATATTTCTGCTGAGCGCATGTGTTTTGAATATCGGCCTTGACGTAGCGTTCGTAAAAAGTCTCGGGATGGGCGTGGCCGGAGCGGCGTGGGCGACGCTTATTTCCCAGTATTTTTCGGCGGTTCTCGTGTTAATAAGGCTGATATTTTCGAAAAAGGATTACAGACTTACGCTGAGACGGTTCAGAATAGACGGCGGGATTTTATCGCGCATATTCAAAGTGGGATTGCCCGCGGGATTGCAGACGAGTATGTACAGCGTCGGGAATCTTCTTATTCAATCAAGTCTGAACACATTCGGCTCGGTGGTAATGGCAGGGTGGGTGGCCGCTTCGAAAGTCGACGATTTCACCTATGCGCCGATTGCGTCTTACGGAATGGCAATGAACAGCTTTGTCGGACAGAACTTGGGCGCAAACCGTCCCGACCGCATAAAGAAGGGATTTAAAACGGCGATGCTTATGAGCGTGATAACCGCCGTTATCATTATAATCCCCGTGATTATTCTCCGCGGCGACATCGTGCGCATATTTAATAATGAACAAGAAGTCGTGCAGGTCGGCTCCGAAATAATACTTCACATCTGTCCTTTTTACGTCATATTCTGCATGTGCGAGGTTTTTTCGGGCACGCTGAAAGGACTGGGAAAATCGCTGACGGCGTTTATAATTACGTTTATAGGCATATTACTTATAAGGATAATATGGCTTTATTCCGCCGTACTGCTTACGCATAATCTGACCGTTTTATTTATGATTTACCCGGTAAGCTGGGTGATAACGGCGGCTATATATTATATCTATCTTGCAATAAAAAAATGGGACGGGATGCTGGACGTAACTTCGGAAAGCCGCGTTATCGAGAAAATAAGGGGCAGAACGGGAAAAAACAAACAACTTCGGAAATAATGCGAAAACCGCTTGACAAACGAGAAGAGCGGTTTTATAATCGATTACAGTTGAACAGTTGTTCAATTAAGAGGTGTATATGAAAGAACACGAAAACGAATTCTGCGAGATTAACGCCCCGCACGAAGAGTCCGTAAAAAAAGCAAAGGCGGCTCTTCTCGATACGGAAACGTTATACGACGTTGCGGAACTGTTTAAAATTTTCGGCGACAGCACGAGGACGAGTATTCTCGCCACTCTTTCCGCGGGTGAGATGTGCGTTTGCGATATTGCCGAAGTTCTGAACTTGTCCGTGAGCGCCGTTTCACATCAGTTAAGGATTTTGAGACACAATAAATTAGTTAAGGCAAGAAGATGCGGCAAAGAGGTTTTTTATTCGTTATCGGACGACCACGTGGTAAAAATTCTCGAAACCGCAACCGAACACGTAAAGGAGTGAAATAAATGAAAAAAACATTAATCGTAAAAGACGTAGACTGCGCGGCATGCGCCGCGAAAATAGAAAGAAACGTCAAAAAAATTGCCGGTGTAACCGACGCGAATTTCAATTTTTTTGCAGAAAAACTGACGTTCGAATGCAATGAGAGCGATTTTGAAAAAGTAGCGGAAGAAGTATCTCGCTGCTGCAAGAAAGTAGAACCTGATTGCAAAATAATTGGTTTATAATATGAAAAAGTTAAATAAAAACCAAATTCGGCTGATTCGTATAGTAGTATGCGCAATAGCGTTTCTTGTGATTTTCGTCGTCGGAAAGACGTCTGATATTATTTGGTATGCCGATCTTATAGTGTATATGGCAATATATTTCGCAATAGGTTACGACGTATTGTGGAGAGCGGTCAGAAACATTGCCCACGGACAGATATTCGACGAGAATTTTCTGATGAGCATAGCAACCATAGGCGCGTTCGCTACGGGAGAGTATCCCGAGGCCGTTGCCGTTATGCTGTTGTATCAGATCGGCGAATTGTTTCAGAATTACGCTGTCGGCAAAAGCCGCAAATCAATATCTTCTCTTATGAATATCCGCCCGGAAAACGCGGTGGTATTAAGAGAGGGACAGGAGGTTGAGGTTCTTCCCGAAGAGGTAAATATCGGCGACGTTCTGGTAGTCAGAGCGGGCGAAAAAGTTCCCGTCGACGGCGTGGTGATTAAAGGCGAAGGAAGCGTTGATACGTCGGCGCTTACGGGCGAAAGTATGCCGCGCGCCGTTTACGAGGGAAGCGAGATATTGAGCGGAACGATAAATCTTTCGGGAGTACTGCACATAGGGGCGAAAAAAGAGTATTGCGACAGCACAGTCGCAAAAATACTCGATATGGTGGAAAACGCGTCGGAAAAAAAGGCGAAAGCCGAAAATTTCATTACGCGTTTCGCGCGATATTATACGCCTTTCGTCGTGATATCGGCAGTACTTCTTGCCGTTATTCCCCCTCTCGTAACGAATATTCACGACGGCGCGGTGTGGACGGAATGGCTTAAAAGAGCGCTTACTTTTCTTGTAATCAGTTGTCCGTGCGCACTTGTGATAAGCACACCGATGTCGTTTTTCGGAGGTATAGGAAACGCGTCCAGAAAGGGTATTTTGTTTAAAGGAACATGTTATCTCGAAATGCTCGGAAAAGCCAACGTCTACGTTTTCGATAAGACGGGAACTCTTACGAAAGGCAAATTCGAGGTTGTGAGCGTCGTTCCCGAAAACAACAAAGAAGAAATTCTGCGCGTGGCCAGTATAGCCGAAAGCGGCAGTCTTCATCCGATTGCGAAGAGCATTACGTCCGCATACGGCAAGGCGGCCGTTTCCGCCGACTGTGAGGTAAAAGAACTTGCCGGACGCGGAATGGTTGCAAAAGGCGAAGAAGGCATTATTCTGTGCGGCAACGCAAGACTTATGATTGAAAACAAAATCGCGTTTATTCCCGTCGAAGAGGAGGGAAGCGTGGTTTACGTTGCGAGAAACGGCAAATATCTCGGCGCAATCGTAATAGCCGATACGGTGCGTCCCGAAGCGAAAGATGTTATCGAAGAGCTGAAAAAAGAGGGCGCAAAAACCGTTATGCTTACGGGTGATAACGAGAAATACGCCCGTAAAATCGCAAACGAGGTGGGAATAGACGATTATAAATACGGTTTGCTTCCCGCCGATAAAGTAGTGCAGATGGAAGCGATTATGGAAAGCAAGTGCAAAAGGGATACCGTAGTGTACGTGGGAGACGGCGTAAACGACGCGCCCGTTCTCACCCGCTCGGACATAGGCGTTTCTATGGGCGGCACGGGAAGCGACAGCGCGGTCGAGGCTTCGGATATGGTGCTTATGCACGACAATCTGAAAGGCATTACCGAGGCGAAAAAGATAAGTAAAAAAACATTACGACTTGCTTACGAAAATATCGTATTCATATTGCTTGTAAAGGCGGTGGTGCTTATTCTGGGTGCCTTGGGGATAGCCAATATGTGGCTTGCGGTGTTTGCCGACGTAGGAGTTGCGGTGCTTGCAACGCTGAATTCGATGAGAGCGCTAAAAACAAATAAAAACGATTAATCGGGATTATTACAGCGTTCAGAGCAAACAATCACCCGCCTTTACGGCGGGTTTTCGATATATAAAATTTAATATATTTTATTTATTTTGTTTACTTTAAGTATATAGTTTGCTAT